>TARA_R110000765_G_scaffold3048_6_pt1 | contig 18238 bp, 15 predicted proteins | sample TARA_R110000765 | Tara Oceans TARA_R110000765 (sample SAMEA4398168) | marine metagenome | biome: Polar Biome; feature: [MES] marine water layer (ENVO:01000295) within the mesopelagic zone...; material: water (ENVO:00002006), including particulate matter (ENVO:01000060) such as...... | reverse complement strand
AAAAGGAATTAAAGAAACCATTCTAAATAAATTTGAAAAAAACTAGACCAACTAAGTCCTATTTTTTCCAATTTCTTACGTTTTAATTATTAAAAATTCAATGTAGATACATACTTGAAACAGCTTCATTATCTTAGCTAAAAATCATAGTATGCGCTATTTTATTCTTTTTATCATTTTTGGTTTTCAGTCAATACAAATAATTGCACAAACCAATTCATATTCTATTTCTTTTGAAAATGCCGTTCATCATGAAGCTAATGTCTCTGCTACCTTTCCAGATATAGCATCAGATACTTTAACACTTAGAATGAGTAGAACATCGCCTGGTAGGTATGCTCTACATGAATTCGCCAAAAATGTTTACAACTTTAAAGCAAAGGATAATAAAGGAAATTCACTACAAGTTTCTAGAACAAACCCATATGAATGGAAAGTTTCGGGCCATGATGGTACCATTGTAATTTCATATACACTTTTTGCCAATAGAGGCGATGGTACCTATTCGCAAATAGATGAGTCTCATGCACATTTAAATATACCGTCAACATTTATGTATGCCCCTATATTAAATGAAAGAGAAATTGAAGTAGATTTTAAAACAAGAGACGATTTAAATTGGAAAATAGCTACACAATTACCACACGTAAAAGACAACATCTATAGTGCTCAAAATCTCTACTATTTTATGGATAGCCCTACAGAGTTAAGCAATCATAAGACCAGAGAGTTTAATGTAGATGGACAAAAAATAAAACTAGCATTACACGACCCGGGTACCGAAGAAGAGGCTGATACTTATTTTGAAAAAATTAAAAAAGTCGTACTTGAAGAAAAGGAAGTTTTTGGAGCATTACCTTCATTTGATTATGGTTCATACACCTTTTTAGCATGCTATGTTCCAAATGCATCTGGAGACGGTATGGAGCATAGAAATTCTACAATTTTAACCAGCACAAGAACTTTGGCAAATGGAGGTTTGGAAGGTAATATAGGTACCGTATCCCATGAATTTTTTCATAGCTGGAATGTAGAACGCATTAGACCAAAATCTTTAGAACCTTTTAATTTTGAAAAAGCAAACATGAGTGGAGAACTCTGGTTTGCAGAAGGCTTTACAAGCTACTACACCAATCTTATTCTTTGTAGAGCAGGACTAATTACTCCTGAAAAATATGTTGAAGGGTTAACCGGCACCTTCAACTATGTATGGAATTCACCTGCCAGGCAATTTTTTAACCCTATTGAAATGAGTTACCAAGCTCCTTTCGTTGATGCATCAACTTCTGTAGACCCTGTAAACAGGGAGAATACATTTATCTCTTACTATTCGTATGGTAGCGTTCTTGGTTTAGCTCTTGACCTTTCTTTAAGGGAAAAAGACTTAAATTTAGATGATTTCATGAAACTAGTCTGGAATACCTACGGAAAAACTGAAAATTCGTATAGTATTGAAAACTTAAATGAAACCTTGAACATTTATGCCGGTGACACTTTCGGTAATAACTTCTTCAACCGTTTTATTCACAAAAGCGAAATGCCAAGCTATACCGACCTATTTAAAACCGTAGGTGTTAGTTTGTCTCAAAATACAGAAGCGGCTTATATTGGCGCCGCTGTATCTATAACAGATGATTTAAACGGTAAAATTCAAAGCAATACCAGAATTGGGAGTCCCGCTTATATTGCCGGATTAGATAAAGATGATATCATCACATCAATAAACAATAAACCTTTCCCTAACGGAATTCAATTTAATACGTTTATCAAAGATGAATTCAAACCAAAAGATACCCTTTCAATAACATTTTTAAGAGAAGGTATAGAAAGAAAAACAGAAGTCACTTTAACCTCTGACCCAAACTATGCCATCAACTTAATTGAGAAAAATGACAAAACTCCTTCAAAAAAAGTATTAAAAGCCCGCCAAGCTTGGTTAAAAGTTGAATAAATGAGTCTAATTTATACTACAGCCACTACTACTGAAGAATTAATACAAATTCTCTCTTTACAAGAAATGAATTTAAAATCGTCTGTTTCCGATTTAGAAATGGAACAAGAGGGTTTCGTTACCGTTCACCATACTTTAGATGTTCTGACAAGAATGAATAATGCCTGTCCACATATCATTGCCAAAGATGGCGATAAAGTGGTAGGCTACGCATTATCGATGACCGATGATTTTAAAGATGATATTTCAGTTCTAAGACCAATGTTTACAGAACTAGAAAATGTAAACATTAAAAATTTTATTACCATGGGGCAAATATGTGTTGCCAAAAGCCATAGAAAGTTGGGTATTTTTCGCGGACTTTATAATGCTATGAAAATTGCCTCTTACCCTAAATATGACGCTATCATCACAGAAGTTGATGCTACTAATACTCGTTCTTTAGGAGCTCATTACGCCGTAGGGTTCAAAAAAATATGTACATATAATAGTTTAGGACAAGATTGGGAATTGATCTCTTTGAAAACATTTTAAAAATATAATTATTGTTTATCGATAATTTTTTATATTTTTGTTATCGTTAAACAATAATTATATTATCATGAGAATATTTGGTCCAAAATCTCTGTCAGCCTTCTTCTATTATATTTTTAGAAGTGCCTCAATTGTACTCTTGGCTTTTCTAGCTTATATGGAATTTGCTTTTATTACCGATAGATTTACGGTCAAAAACGGTAGATTTGATATGAAAATTCCTTTGATAGGAAGTTCTATAGAAGCTGATTATCAGTTTAGCGACATTCTAACCATTACCCTTACTTTAATTTTTGGAATTCTACTTCTCTATTTACTTTCTAACATATTCAAAGCCCTTAAAAAAACAGTTATATTTAATAAAGGTATTATCAAAAATTTAAAACTCTTAACCATCCTAAATTTAATTGTTGGTCCTATTCTATACTTTCTTATTCATTACCCTATAATGCATAAGACGGAATTTAGAAATGTTCACAACCTTATATTATTGGTCATCTTTGGAATGATTTCTTTGTTTATTACCTACGTTTTTCAAAAAGGATATACCGTACAATCTGAAAACGACCTAACTATATAACTATGAGCATAGTCGTAAATCTAGACCATGTATTATCAGAAAGGAACTTAAAAAGTAAAGAGTTAGCAGAAATGATTGGCATTACAGAAGCTAATCTTTCCATACTTAAATCAGGAAAAGCCAAAGCTATACGCTTCTCTACTTTAGAAGCCATTTGTAAGGCATTAGATTGTCAACCAGCTGATATTTTAGCTTACAAAAAGCAATAAAAAAAAAGGCTATACATTACAGTATAGCCTTCTTATATTTATAATATATTGAGTTAATCTGCTAACACAATAACCTTATTATTCTTCAACTCAATAGTACCGCTAGAAATTTGTAATACTGTATTACCTTCTGCATCTTTAGTAAACTTAGATGCATACTCTTTTTCTAAAGATATATTACCTGAAATCTTGACTTTACCCTCTTGTAATAATGATACAATTGGCGCGTGATCCTTCAACATTTGAAACTCTCCATTAATACCAGGCACCGTTACCGAAGTAACTTCTCCTGCAAATAATGTAGCTTCTGGTGATACAATTTCTAAATACATATTTTTTTCAGTATTCAGTATTCAGTGTTCGGTATTAAGTTATAAAACTGACACCGTAAACTGTTTACTAGTTTTAAGCTTCAGACAACATTTTCTCACCTGCTTCGATAGCCTCTTCAATAGTACCTTTAAGGTTAAAAGCAGATTCTGGTAAGTGATCTAATTCACCATCCATAATCATATTAAAGCCTTTAATTGTTTCTTTAATATCAACTAAAACTCCTTTAAGACCTGTAAACTGCTCTGCCACGTGGAAAGGCTGAGATAAGAAACGCTGTACACGTCTTGCTCTACCTACCGCAGACTTATCTTCTTCAGATAATTCTTCCATACCTAAGATGGCAATAATATCTTGAAGCTCTTTATATCGTTGCAAAAGCTCTTTTACTCTTTGTGCACAAGCATAATGCTCTTTACCAAGAATATCAGCAGTTAAAATTCTTGATGTAGAATCTAATGGATCAACTGCAGGGTAAATACCAAGCTCAGCAATCTTACGAGACAATACCGTTGTTGCATCTAAGTGAGCAAACGTTGTTGCCGGTGCTGGATCCGTTAAATCATCCGCTGGTACGTATACCGCCTGTACAGAAGTAATAGAACCTCTTTTTGTAGATGTAATACGTTCTTGCATAGCACCCATTTCTGTTGCTAATGTTGGTTGATAACCTACCGCTGATGGCATACGACCTAATAAAGCCGATACCTCAGAACCTGCTTGTGTAAAACGGAAAATATTATCAACAAAGAAAAGTACATCTTTACCTTGACCTTCCCCTGCTCCATCACGGAAATATTCTGCAATTGTTAAACCAGAAAGTGCAACTCTAGCACGTGCTCCTGGTGGTTCGTTCATTTGACCAAAAACGAAAGTCGCTTTTGAACCTTTCATTGCAGCTTTATCAACTTTGGTTAAATCCCATCCGCCTTCTTCCATAGAATGCATGAAATCATCACCGTATTTTATAATACCAGATTCTAACATCTCACGAAGCAAATCATTTCCTTCACGAGTTCTTTCACCAACACCTGCGAATACAGAAAGACCACCATGACCTTTGGCGATGTTGTTGATCAATTCTTGAATCAATACAGTTTTACCTACACCTGCTCCACCAAACAAACCAATTTTACCACCTTTTGCATAAGGCTCAATCAAATCGATTACCTTAATACCTGTAAATAAAACTTCAGTAGAAGTAGATAAATCTTCAAATTTTGGCGCTTCTCTGTGTATAGGAAGACCATCTTTACCAGATTTAGGTAAATTACCTAAACCATCGATAGCATCACCTATTACATTGAACAAACGACCATATACATCATCACCTACTGGCATTTGAATCGCACTACCTGTAGCAACTACATCAACCCCTCTACTAAGACCATCGGTAGAATCCATAGAAATTGTTCTAACCGTATTCTCGCCTACATGAGATTGTACTTCCAATACTAAAATAGACTTATCCTTATTAACAATTTCTAAGGAATCATAGATTCTAGGAAGATCTGCACCTGATTGAAATTCTACATCAACTACGGGTCCAATGATTTGCGAAACTTTACCTGTAACTTTTGACATTACTTATATGTTTATTTATTACGTTTAATAATATCTGAAAAATACTCTCATTTTCAGGCTGCAAAGATATAGTTTTCAATTTTAAAGAAAAATTGTTTTTTTTCTTTTTTACAAAAGTAAAAAGGTGCCTATTAAGCACCTTTTAAATCTTACTATTTTATATACAATTATTGTAGTGTTGCCGGGTAGTTTGTAGGGTAATCACCTACATTCAATAAATTACCAGAGGCTTCAAAATTTGAACCGTATGTAGCATCAATTGCTTTCATAAATTCATTTGCCAACAATGCATACCCTCTAGCAGTAGGGTGTATACCATCTAAAGAGAAGGCACTACCTGTGACCAAACTAGATGTTAAAGTGAAATCTCCACTTGTAATACCACCATTTGCCAATTGATTCAATAATGTATTTGTATCAACTAAAGCTAAACCTGCCTGATTGGCTGTAGCTGCGATTATTTGATTAAAAGCTTCTGTAGCCGCAGCTATTTCTGCTTGCTCACTAGGAATTAAAACCCATTTATCTTCTAAAGGAAGCGAAATACCTTCTACCGAAAATTGACCTGCCAATGTTTGAGGCAATCCCGCTTCCATTAAAGCACCAACCGATTCTACATTTATCGTACCAATGATAGCTGAACTAGGTAATACAAATAAGTCATCTGCTGTTGCCTCTCTTGTTTGTCCATAAGTATTACCTAACAACCCTGCAACTAAGGGAGCTGCTTCAGCAGGTAACCCGAAAGACTGTACAAAAGCCGGAAATGTTGGACTTGCACTTAAAACTCCTGCTATCTGAGCAGAAAGATCAGTTAATGTTTCATCTCTTATAATCACTTCACTTGCCGCTGTTGTAGAAAATTCTATGGAACGTTCTGGCACACCTAAGAAAGCATACACTTGATTCAGTTGTCCAAAAATTCCATTTAAAGTCGCTATTTGATTTCCAAAATCTGGGTTAGTAGGATCTAAAGGATTATGAGGTACCGTTGTAAAATGAGGTACATCAGTAACATTTGGAATATTCGCAACTACTCCTTGTGCTCCTCCTGCTGTTAAAGTAGCTATCAAAGCTCCATAACTTCCGTCAAAACCAACTCCTGGCGCTCCAGAAACTGGTGTAATTGGATTTGTTCCATCACCTCCTGTAGTAGCGTATCCCAATACATCATTATTACCTATCCATAAAGAGAAAAAGCTTGGTGCCTGCGCTACCGCCATTTGCAACACACTAACATCTGGAGTTGAACCAGTCATTCTAACAAAATAAGGATTTGCAAGACCTAATTGCACATTGGCAATATTACCATAACCAGGCGCTAATAAGTGAAAACTTTTAGCCCCAGGTACTCCTAAATTATTGAAAGGACCTGTTGGATTATTTAAGGCAATATCAGTTGTAACAGTTACATCTCCAATCAAATCTTCTAAAGGTACTGGACCAGCGCCACCAAAAACCAATCTAGGACTCTGAATTCTAGTACCAGCAAGAGCAAGACCTCCAATATTATCACTAGTTAATGGTTGTGTAAAACTACCACCACCTGCAAGACTAAATTTCTGTGACAACAAATTTGGCATTGACAATGTTTGACTTGCTTGAAACAAGGCACCATCTGTGAAACCTGCCGTTAATGAATTTCCTAAAGAAACATAATTAGAGAAATCTGCTGATCCTGCTGTTAATGCAGGCAACTCTTCAGAAATTACCTCTGGGTCAAGATCAACATCTTCAGGGTCATTACAAGCTGTAAAAGCTAATAGACCTAAAGAAATATATAAATATTTTAAGTTTTTCATTTCAACTTTTGATTTTATTAGTTGTTAATTGTCCAAGATAAGTAGTACATAGAACCTATATATCCAGTTCCGAACGCTGTATAATACTCTTTATTAGTAAGGTTGGTACCCCCTAATTTAAAAGTTGATTTAATACTTGGCACATCATAATTAATTTGCGCATCTACTACATGAAATTCTGGAATTACACCATTTCCAAAAGTAGCTTCCCAGTAATAATCATCGCTAAATCTATACGATACATTAAATCCGAAATTTTCAAAAAGTTCTTTATTTCCGAAAGATGCTTTGAACTTGTGTTCTGGAGTGTTGAAATTCAACATAACATCAGGATTAGCATCGCGATCAAAATCTAATTTTGTAAACGTATAACTACCACCTAAATCAAAATTACCCAATACCTTAACATCAAGACCAATAGAAGCTCCATAAGAATTAACATTGGCATCAGTATTAGTGTATGTACTATATGCCTGAAAATCTCCATTCGCTATTGCCGCTACAGAAAGTCCGCCATCACCAACTTCTCCGTAAAATGGGGCAACAACCACCTCTTGAGAAATGAAGTCTTCATAACTGTTATAATATGTACTAAAATCTATTACAAACTTATCAACCTTACCTCTATACCCTATTTCAAAAGATGTTACTTTTTCCGGCTTAACTAAATCTGGATTAGCCACTTCAAGTACAGATGGATCTCCGGTTTGCCCCAAAGCCGTAGCAGATGCCGCAGAGTAGGAATTGTTATATGCCGCTGCACCGGTTTGAGTAACCGACGAAGGCTGACCTAATAATTGACCGGTAGCACTCACATCAAAATCTCTTGAATACTGCTCCAAATTATCGGGTGCAGACCCTACTAGAATTGCTCTACCAGCATCCAAACCAATAAAAAGATCTTGAGTAGTCGGGTTTCTAAAACCAGTTTGAGCAGATGCTCTTATATTATGGTTTCTGTTCAACGTAAAACCTGCAGATAATCTAGGAGAGTAAAACCCATCAAAGAATTCAGATTTATCATAACGCAGAGATCCTGTTAATTTTAAACTTTTTTCTCCCGCCATAGGCAATGTCTTTTGAACCTGAGAGTAAATTCCAAATTCGGAATAATCAATAGGACCGTCTTCCTCGGAATCCGTATAAATGGTACCTAAAGAATTTAAACTATATTCTCTAAAAGAACCACCAACTTGTATTTCTGCCCAATCAATCAAATGACTAAAGTTATAATTAGCATCAGCATGATAGTATTTAGATTGATCATAAAACTGTGACCCCACACTTAAATCTGGATCTTTAATTACTTTATTAAATGCAGCTTCAAATTCTGGTGTACCTGGCAACAATCTGCCTGACTCGGCTTGTGCTCTAGCAGCAGCATGAGCTTGAGCATCAGTAGCCCCGCCTAAAGTTGCCTGAACATAAGCTCCAGTATATTCTCCAAACCAAGTATTGTCATCTTTCCAACTTCTATTAATGTTGATACCTGTAAATACCATATCATAAGAGTCACCGGCTTTATCACTAACAACATAACCTCTTACAAAGAAGTTATCGTTCCTAATTTCAAGTTTATGTTGTTCTTGAAAAAAACCTGCTATATTATACCTGTTTGTACCTTGATAAATTGTGTTACCTGTACCTACTTTACCAACATAAGAAAGCTCCAAGCTATTGTCTTCAATTGGTCTATAATACAAGCCCCAATCTGCTTTAATACTTTCTGCATTATAATTCGTTAAATCACTTTCATTATACCCTGTTCTACTAACAATTTCTGAAGGCACCAAAGCATTTGCTCCTGAAGGTAAAATACCCAAGCCCTCTAAGGTAAGTGCAACTTCTTTAATATTGGTAGACACCTCATCACCATAGACATTGATTCCATCATAGTTCAAGTTATCTCTTGTACCCCCAAGTGTATTTCTATCATCCGTATTATTTGCGGCCCAATCGGTTCCTTTTAAGTAACCGAAGTTAACTTTTGCAGCAAATTTATCACTGAATTTATGTGCCGCTCTAATTCCAAAATCAGTATATGAATTATCACCAGAAGCTTTTTGAGAAGTTATTCCTTGTTTAATAGAAACACTTATACCCTCATAATCGAAAGGACTTTTACTACGCATGAATAAAATACCGTTAAAAGCATTTGCCCCGTAAAGCGCAGATGATGCTCCTGGTAAAAGTTCAACACTTAGTACATCTGGTTCAACTAAACCTACCAAATTACCAATAGGAAAGTTTAATGCAGGTGTTGAGTTGTCCATACCATCAACTAGTTGCATAAAGCGTGTATTAGCAAAAGATGCAAAACCTCTGGTATTAACAGATTTAAATGTTAAACTGTTCGTATTTACATCTACACCTTTTAAGTTTTCAAGACCGCCATAAAAATCAGCAGCTGTGCTGTTTTTAATTTCAGAAACACCAATTCTCTCTACCGTAACAGGTGATTCAAAAATACGCTCTGGCGTTCTTGAAGCAGATATTACAACTTCATCCAAAAACGTTTGAGATTCATTTAAGGTTATTGTAATAGTTTGACTTGCGCTAGTAATATTTTCTGTTGTACTAGTATACCCGATGCTTGAAATCTCTATTTTAAAAGGCGGAACCTCGGAAGTAGCCAAATTAAAATTTCCATCGAAATCTGTCACTGTTCCAATGGTCTTGCCGACAATAACAATATTGGCCCCGGGGATAGGGTCGTTATTTTGGTCAACAACATTACCATTGATATTGGTCTGGGAATACCCGAATGTACCAATAATCATCAATGCTAAAAGTAGTATTGCTCTCATTCTCAATTAAAGTTTAAAATTAGTTGAGGGTTAAGATACAGATTATTTTATATGGATAATAGTAATTTGAAAAAAATTATGCATGCATAGTAAAATTTCCGTAATTATCCATGGTAATTTCTAAGATATACGCAATTAACTTTAAGATAACAGTGATAAAATCATTATCCAAAAAATGGTTTTTAAACGCAAAAAGGGCATGAAATGAATCATGCCCTTTTTAAAATGTGATAAAAAATTAATTTATTCTACCGTAACCGATTTAGCCAGGTTTCTAGGTTGATCTACATTACAACCTCTCATTACCGCAATATGGTATGACAGTAATTGTAGTGGTATAGTAGTCAACAAAGGAGTTAGGCTTTCTAAAGTCTCAGGAACCTCAATTACATGATCAGCTAAATCTCTAACTTGCTCATCACCTTCAGTAACTATAGCTATAATTTTACCTTTCCTAGATTTTATTTCTTGAATATTACTTACCACTTTTTCATAATGCCCCTTTTTAGTTGCTATTACAAAAACTGGCATATGTTCATCTATTAATGCTATTGGACCGTGTTTCATTTCCGCAGCAGGATATCCTTCTGCATGAATATAACTTATCTCTTTTAATTTAAGTGCACCTTCTAATGCCACCGGAAAATTATAACCCCTTCCTAAATAAAGACAATTTGTTGAGTCTTTATATACGTCTGCGATTATTTCAATAAGTGCATTTGACTGTAAAGATTTTTCAACCTTGTTTGGTATATTCTCTAATTCAGTCAAGTATTCATGATATTTTGACTCAGAGAAAACACCTTTAGCTTTCGCTAATTTTAATGCAATAAGAGTAAGAACTGTGATTTGAGTAGTAAACGCTTTTGTAGAAGCAACACCAATTTCAGGACCTGCATGTGTATATGCACCTGCATCGGTTTCTCTAGCGATAGAAGACCCAACAACATTACAAACACCAAAAACGAAAGCTCCTTTTTCTTTAGCTAATTTAATAGCTGCCAACGTATCAGCAGTTTCACCTGATTGTGAAATTGCAATTAAAACATCCTTATCCGTAATAACAGGATTTCTATATCTAAATTCAGATGCATATTCCACTTCCACAGGAATTCTAGCTAAATCTTCAAATATATATTCAGCTACTAATCCTGCATGCCATGAAGTACCACATGCCACAATAATAATTCTATTGGCATTTAAGAATTTTTCCATATTAAGGTCAATTCCAGCCATTCGAATTAAACCTTGATCCGCCAATAAACGACCTCTATAAGTGTCTTTAATTGCTCTAGGTTGCTCATAAATCTCTTTCAACATAAAGTGATCATAACCACCTTTCTCAATTTCTTCTAGATTCATTTGAAGCTCTAAAAGATTAGGATATGCCACTGAGTCATCCTTAATTTTTCTAAGCTTAATTTCTTTCCCTAATCTAATAATTGCCATTTCCTCATCTTCAAGATAAACAGCATTATTAGTAAATTCGATAAAAGGAGAGGCATCTGAAGCAATAAAAAATTCTCCCTCACCAATACCAATAGCCAAAGGGCTACCTAATTTGGCAACAACAATCTCATCTGGTTTTTTCTGATCAAAAACTGCAATAGCATATGCACCTACCACTTGATTAAGCGCTATCTGAACTGCCTTTCCTAATTTAACACCTTCAGTTTTTTGAACCTCTTCAATTAAATTAACTAAAACTTCAGTATCTGTGTCTGATTGAAATATATAACCACGCTTTGTCAACTCTTGCTTAATGGACTCGTAATTCTCGATAATTCCATTATGAATAATTACTAATTCACCTGAATTAGAATAATGAGGATGAGAATTTACATCATTTGGAACACCGTGGGTAGCCCAACGTGTATGACCAATACCTATACTTCCTTCTTGAGAAATACTTTTAGCTTTATTCTTTAAGTCCTCAACTTTACCTTTTGTCTTAGCAAGATTAATTTGATTACCATCATATAGTGCAATACCTGCACTATCATATCCTCGATATTCTAATCTCTGAAGTCCTTTAATTACGATAGGAAAAGCATCCCTATATCCTATGTAACCTACAATTCCGCACATAATACTATTTGTTTGAAAATTTTATTAAAATCTAATTGCATGTTAGATATACGAACATGCCCAAAATTTAGACTATTTAGGATATACAACGTTAATAAACTTTCGCTGGTATATCATCATTAAAATAAATGGATATAACCTAAAAATTATACGTTAATCTGCCTTTGTATAAGATATCTCTAATTTTAATCGCTTATCAAAATTAGGATCGGTAGCCTGAATATTACTACCGTACAAGATAGTACCTAATGGAGTGACTGTAGAAGTTGTAGGTAATTCCGTTTCACCATTTGTAACCTTTGCATCAGCAATGCTCCAATTCTGAATGTTTGTTGTTAATGTCAATGCCAAAGTAGCGTTCGTAGAATCCCTAACAACCATATTATTGATATGGTCTGTAATCTTAACAGAATACTGCACACCTTTACCGTTAGACTTTTCTATTATCCCATCGAAATTAAGATATGCACCAAATAGGCTAGATGATTCAAGATCAGTTTGTTCAGTTAGCGTATTTATTAAAGGAAATTTATTTTCTGTATTATACAAATACAATCTTGGCGGCTCTATTGCACTACCAGCTGCGTCTAATTGGTCTCTATCTATATAGAAAATTAAATTTGCCTCATTTATAACCCAATTTTGACTTCTAATTTGCTCAACGACACTCTCGCCTCCATCTTCTTCAAATAGATTTATTTCAGCATAAGTACCAGGACCACCTTTTAAATATAATCTAGAAGCATTTTCACCGTTATCCAACGCCTGTAAAACTTGAGGACCGTAGTTTTCGGTAATTAAAGTATTTACAGCATTACCAGAAACCCCAGTTGCAACCGTAGACAGGAATGAAAATGTAAAATCTTTTTCTAAAATATTATTAGGGTTATCATCACTAGTATCGTCAATGGTACCATTAGTATCGTAATTATCATAACTGTAAGTCATTGTGATATTAGCACTTTTAAGATCAAACATGACCAATACATCATTACCCTCTTGATCAACAATTGAAAAATGTAAACCACGAATAAATTCAGTAAAATTAGATTGACTTAACAATTCTGAACTTCCTTCTTTATCTAAAATATTATTTTGAAAGAATTCATTATCTAAAGCCACTCTAATTCCAGGTTGTAACTTGGTAAATGTTTGAGACTCATCAACATCTTCTGTAGATTCATCATCTTCATTAGGAATTAATATTTCTTCATCAATAATTTCAACTACACCTTCAAACAAAGGGTCGCCTGTAACAAAATCAGGAGAGAATACTTGATTTGAATAATATTGTTGCGCTTCTTGAAAACTTGCATTTGGATCTAAATCGCGCAAGAAAAAAGTTGAACGCTCTACCTTTAAATTAAATGAAGGTAAAGGGGATTTACTTACATCATCATAATTTTTCCCGTTTATATAAATACTATCCAATTCAACCTTTTCGGCAAAACTGTCTGCAAAAATAGTTTCACCATCTCCATCGTTCAACCCATCTCTATCGGCATCAACACTTGAACTATCTAACGGATCTGTATTAGATGCTGTTTCTACAATGTTGGAAACACCATCACCATCATTATCATTACTACTATTATCTGGTTCTAAATCATATTCATCTACAACACCATCACCATCACTATCCAATGAATTAGTTAAAAAAGGAATATAAAGATACACCTCTTTTATTGTTTCATTTTCCTGAATTGTTGTAATAGACTCATCTGTTATACCCTCCCTATCTTCTTTATCTTGAGATAAATTACCAAACGACGGATTAGCAGCACTTAAAAATAACTGAGAAGTTACAGATGCTTGTGTTTTACCATAAATTGGATCATTATAAGTTCCCAATTGATAAATTGGCAATTTATTGGTCTGTACCGCCTCAATATTCTTATTGTAGGCAAAAACATCATATACTTCCTTACCGGTCGTAAATGGCTCATTCCCAACAACACCTGAACCTACAGTTGTTAAATCTTGCTCGCAAGCAACCAAAAGACCCAATACCAAAAACAACCCCGATAACTTAGGGATAGCGGACTTAACAATAAAATTCATTCAGATTATTTTAAAACTTCGGTGTTATAAAAATTAGCATAAGCCTCCTCAAACTCTTGAACGGGGACATATGGCAACACTGGTTTTTCTTGGTTGGATATATGGCTTTCTAATTCTTCAGGAATATCTTCCGAAGCTAAAATAATAGCATCAGAATAATCAACAGCAACCTTTAACAAATTATTATAGGTAGGCTCTGCTAATGATGCGATTGCTTCTTCTGGGATGCCATCAAAAGCTATTCTTTTAATCATATCCTTATCTAAAGCCCCTTCAAAAGTTTTACCGTACACAGACAACACTATTTTACTTTCAGCAAAAAGTGGTTCATCTGCATAGAATTTCTTAAGATACAATGGTAATAAACTTGCCATCCATCCGTGAACATGGATAATATCTGGCGACCAGTTTAATTTTTTAACCGTCTCCATAACACCTTTGGCAAAGAAAATTGCACGCTGGTCGTTGTCAGGAAAAAGAGCTCCTTGCTTGTCAGTAAAAGTAGCTTTACGCTTAAAGTACTCTTCGTTATCTATAAAGTAAACTTGTATTCTCTCTTTTGGGATAGATGCCACCTTAATGATTAATGGCATATCCATATCATTAATGACCAAATTCATTCCAGAAAGTCTAATTACTTCGTGTAATTGATGCCTTCTCTCGTTGATGTTCCCATATCTTGGCATGAAAATCCTAATTTGACCACCATTGCTGTTGACCATTCTAGGTGCTTCATAAGACATTAGGGAAACTTCGTTTTCGGGTAAGTAAGGAACTAATTCAGAAGATACAAATAATATCTTTTTTCCATTCATAAAGGTTATATTTTATTTTTCACTGGAACGCAAGTGCAAAATTACAAAAAATATAGAGATTAGCAGTAATTATAGTAAGTTTGCTCGCTAATGCAATTTTCAATGCTGGTAATAGAGACCAAAAATAAGCTTAAGGAAGTATTAAGTAAATTAGACGACAACCTAAGTCTAGGCCTTGTCCCCACTATGGGAGCACTACATAAAGGCCACGCTTCTTTAATACAGAAAGCGGTAAATGAAAACGACAGAGTAGTCGTCAGTATTTTTGTAAATCCTACACAATTTAATAACAAGGAAGATTTAGATAAATATCCTAAAACTTTAGAATCTGACATTAAATTGATTTCGTCGATTTCAAAAGATATTATTGTTTTCACTCCTGCAGTTTCAGAAATATATACCGATTCAGTTGTTCCCAAAATATATGATTTTGAAGGGCTTGACAAGGTTATGGAAGGTGAATTTAGAGACGATCATTTTAATGGTGTAGGCACTATCGTAGAAGAACTCCTTACTATTATAAAACCCACAAAGGCATATTTTGGGGAAAAAGATTTTCAACAATTACGTATTATTCAAAAACTTACTGAAATACAGCATATTCCTGTAGAAATAATTGGTTGTGAAATTATTAGAGAAGATCACGGCTTGGCCATGAGCTCTAGAAATGAAAGGTTGAGTAAAAAAATACGACAAAAAGCTGCATTCATTTATAAAACATTGCAAACCGCCAAAAATAAATTTGGCATGGAAAATGCATTGAATGTTAAAGATTGGGTTATAAATGAATTTCAAAAAAACGATGAATTTGAATTAGAATATTTTGATATCACCGATGTTGAAACACTGACCCCAATCAACAATAAAATTAATAATGTAAAATACAGGGCATTTATTGCCGTTTACGTTGAAGACGTAAGGCTAATTGATAATATAGCCCTAAATTAGAATATAGATATGCAAGTAGAAGTAGTTAAATCAAAAATACATCGTGTAAAAGTTACCGGTGCAGATCTTAATTATGTTGGCAGCATTACAATTGATGAAGATTTAATGGATGCCGCAAACTTTATTCGTGGCGAAAAAGTTCAGATCGTAAATAATAACAATGGCGAACGCTTAGAGACATATATTATACCTGGCCCAAGAAAAAGTGGAGAAATAACTTTAAATGGTGCAGCTGCACGAAAAGTGTCAGTTGGTGATATTCTCATTTTAATTTCTTATACTTGGATGGATATTGAAGATGCAAAAAAATTCAATCCATCTTTAGTTTTCCCTAACGAAGCAAACAATCTTTTAACTTAACGTTGAAGAATTCAGTAAAAAAAAATCTTAAGATTATACTCCCAATTGCATTGGGAGTTTTTTTAGTTTGGTACTCTTACAATTCTACAACCCCTGAGAATAGAAAAGAAATAATATTCTACATAAAAGAAGCAAACCCATTTTATGTATTTCTTTCCGTTTTACTTGGTGTTTTAGGGCATGTATCTAGAGCAATTAGATGGAATTATCTTTTAGAACCTCTTGGATATAAACCTAAACTAATTAATAATATTCTAATAATTTTAACTTCTTATTTTGCTAATCTAGGTATTCCTAGAACAGGTGAAATTCTAAGGGCAACAGCCCTAACTACATACGAAAATGTTCCATTTGAAAAAGGCTTTGGAACAATTGTAACCGAAAGGGTTATAGATGTAATTATGCTACTCTTGGTGGTTACTATTGCATTTCTACTACAGACAGATATAATTATGGGCATTCTTCAAGCACGTGGGTTTAATATAACTGGACTTATTTTACTTGCTATCTTTGGAATCGTTCTGTTCTTTTTATTCGTGTTTATCATTAAAAAGTCAAAGAACGCATTTGCCATTAAAATCAAAACTTTTGTAAAAGGTTTACTAGACGGAGTTTTTAGCATTTTTAAAATGAAAAACAAATGGCTGTTTATACTGCACACTTTTTTCATTTGGGGATGCTATATAGGTATGCTTTGGATTATTAAATTTACTGTACCTGAAACCATCTCACTTTCCCTTAGCCAGCTCTTGGTTGCCTTCGTAGCTGGGGCATTCGCTATGGCAACTACAAATGGAGGTATTGGTCTTTATCCTATTGCAGTAAGCAGCGCTTTAGCGATTTTTGGAATCAGCGCAGTATCAGGTGATGCCTTTGGATGGATAATTTGGATTGCACAGACTTTGATGATAGTCGTTTTTGGGGCAATATCTTTTCTTCTATTACCGTTATTGAACAGAAGTAAATAGTATCTTACAACTAACAATTACTACCTCTATGCGTTATGTATCTTTAATATTCGCACTTTTATTTGGGATTACATCCTATTCTCAAGTGACACAAGAAATATTTGAATCGTTTAAGCTTCAAGAAAGAAGAGACGTTCAATATTATTTTCCAGAGAAAATGGATGAAACCAAAAAGTACCCCCTAATTATAGTACTTGACGGTGAATATCTTTTTGAACAAGTTGTAGCGACATCAAAATTTTATAGTCGTTTTCATGGTATGCCACAAAGTATAGTTGTAGGCATAAACCAAAGTAAAAATGATATTAGGTACGAAGATTGCTCCTTTGATCCAGACAGCGGTCTTCCATCAGAAAAAGGTAAAAATTTTTATGAGTTTATAGGCATGGAACTTATACCATACTTAGATCTTAATTATAGTACAGCACCATTTAAAATGGTAGTTGGTTATGACATCACCGCAAGTTTCATGAACTATTGGTTGTTTAAAGACAATTCTATTTTTGATGGTTATGTAAGCATATCTCCAACTCTTGCTCCGGAAATGGAAAGTAGGGTCCCTATGCGTTTAGGTATTATAGAAAATCAAATATTCTATCAGTTAATTGTAGAAGGCGAAGACAGCAATGATAAGAAAAGGATTATGTCAATGGACAAAAGCCTTAAAGCATTAGAAAAGGAGTCTTTACATTATTTCTTTGATGAATATAAAAACGCCGATCATATATCTGTTGCCACATACGGTATCGGCAAGGCATTTGATAACATATTCGGGATGTTTAAGCCAATTAGCCCTAAAGAATATAAGACTCAAATTCTTACTAGCGATGATCCTGTATACAGTTATTTAGAAAATAAGTACCAAGGTATTGTTGATATGTTTGGCTTTAGCAAACCTGTTGAGCTGAACGATGTAATGGCAATATATGCAGCATCTAGAAAAAAGGAAGATTTTGAATCGTTAAAACCATTATCTGAACTTTGTAAAAAAGAATACCCAGAAACTATGCTTGGATTTTATTTTGAAGCTGAGTACTACGAACAACTAGGTGAACCTAAAAAAGCATTAAGAACATTTGAAAAAGCTTTTCAAATGGAAGAAATAGATTTTTTAACTAAAGAAATGGCCCTTGAAAAAATGGATGCACTAAAAGCCGATTTCGGTTTTTAAACAGAATTAATAAACGGCTAGTCCCAAATT
>TARA_R110000765_G_scaffold421705_1_pt1 | contig 18246 bp, 10 predicted proteins | sample TARA_R110000765 | Tara Oceans TARA_R110000765 (sample SAMEA4398168) | marine metagenome | biome: Polar Biome; feature: [MES] marine water layer (ENVO:01000295) within the mesopelagic zone...; material: water (ENVO:00002006), including particulate matter (ENVO:01000060) such... | reverse complement strand
AGAATTTCAAAGAACGTATTTTAATTTTTAGTACCCACTAGTGATATATTACCAAAAACCTAACTTACCATTTGATGTCTTTTGATTGATTTTGACAAGAGCACTAACCACATAACCAAATCCAGTACAAGCAATGGGACAAGTGATGGACATGTTGTGTACCCATACCATCCCAAAACAAGGACAAGCACTGGACAAGTAGTGGTACATATATATAAACTATATAAAACATAAATAAACAAAATAAAACTTATATAAAGGGGGCGTTTTTTCTCAAAAACGACCATTGACCATCCAAGTTTAATTTCATTTTAAAAATTATACTTAAACATGGTCTTATTTTGAATTTTAAGCATGATTTTAGAGCATTTTACATAGGGAGAATAGTAGAAGATCTCTCATCAAAATTTTAGCCAACAGAAGCTTTAAAAATACATAAATATCTGATTAACAACATTTTAATTTCATTTGTTGTCATTTGGTATCTTTTAAAATTTTACACTAAATATGCTATTGAAAAAAAAAAAAAAAAAAATGACCCCGGCGAAAACCAAAGCGGACTTAAGCCGTTTTCTTTTTCAAAAACGGCTTGTGTCCAAGACTTTTTTTTCGATGCGCTTTGACCGTAATAAAATGGAGGGCAATGGGCGGAGATGTGCATTAAGCTCCTTGTAAAATACATGAATTCCTTTCCAGTGGATTTTTCGATAGCTCCCCATATCTTCCCCCCCACTTCCGGAGAAACATATACTTTGATATAGTCGTTCTCCAACACCACCATTTTCCAATCCCGATACTCCCCTTGATCCGTATAGCCGTCAAAACGAAAATAGGGGTAGATACGGTTAATATTGGCCACTGGATCGGGATCTCCGAACATATAGGTTTTCATGTTCAAATTTTCTTCCCGAACAGTTGCTTTTTGGGAATTTAAGGCCTGCATTATAAAAAGTATAAAAAAAAGTACATTTAAAAATTTCATGTTATTATGATAGTTAACACTTTATAATTGCGATTCAAATACCGTCATTACACGCTCTTTGAATCTTTGTTATTTCACTAACATTTAATGATATACTAGACACCATGGAAATCGAAAGAGGTAGTTTGAATATATTCATTTAAATCTCCCAAATTTCAATAATATTTTCCCAGACTACCATCTAGATTCATAACTTCCCCTGTCGTTAAGTCGAGATAAACAACCATTTTGTGATAGCGAATTTTAACAGTTTGATCATAATCAGATTTAAGTACGAGCTTATCTAACTTTCCATGCGACCATTCCATGTCCACTTCTATGCCCCCACGGGCCTTCAAACCAGTAATCTTCCCTGTGGGCCAAGCTTTAGGTAAGGCAGGCAATAACTCTATAGCCCCAGCATGACTTTGTAAAAGCATTTCTGCTACTCCTGCGGTAGTTCCAAAATTGGCATCCATTTGAAAAGGCGGATGCAGTCCAAATAAATTCGCAGCGGTACTCTTGCTTAGCACGGTTTCCAAACTGCTCTTAGCCTTATCCCCATGGCCCAAACGAGCATATTGATTAATCAACCAAGCGGCACTCCATCCCGTACCTCCACCACCGTTGGCAATTCTATAGTCCAAGGATTTTCCTGCGGCAGCCGCAAGATCGGGAGTCTCTATCCTACTGATCTGATTTCCAGGATGAAGTGCAAACAAGTGTGAAATGTGCCTATGTCCCGGTTCTACTTCCTCAAATTCCTCTGCCCATTCCATTAAACGGCCATCACTGCCTATTTTAGGTCCTAAAAGGTAATTCCTTGCTTCGCTTACCTTTTGGACATAGGAGCCGCTTATTCCAAGTTCTTTGGAAGCATTAAGAAAATCGGTAAAAAGTTGCCAGATTACTTGTTGATCATGGGCAGGCCCCATGCTGATCTGACTTCGACTGCCATCGGGCGCGATAAAAGTATTTTCAGGGGAAACTGCGGGTCCGGATACCAACTTCCCAGTTTTGGGATCTTCTACCAACCAGTCCATATAGAATTCAACCGAGCCTTTTAAAACAGGATACATCCGTTTTAAAAAATCCTTATCCTTTGAAAAATTATAATGCTCTGCAATATGGGTACTTAACCATGCACCGCCACCAGCATGCATCCCCCAGGAGGCGCTTTCCCCAGGAGAGGTATAGCCCCAAACATTGGTGATGGGGTGTAGCACCCAACCCTGGTTGTGATATTGTACCTCAGCAGTCCTTTCACCCGAAGGGACCAAGGAGGTGATCAAATTGAATAAGGGCATGTGCAATTCCGATAAATTGGTGGTCTCTGCCAACCAATAGTTCATCTGTACATTTATATCGGTATGGTAGTCCCCATTCCATGGTGTCTGAATTTTATTGGCCCAAATCCCTTGCAAATTGGCGGGTAGCGTACCTGGTCTGGAAGAGGAGATCAAAAGGTAGCGACCGTAATGAAACATTAGTTCCTCTAGGTGTGTGTCGTTTTTGGTCTCCTTGTAATTCGCCAATCTGGTTCCTGTCGGTATAGGAGTTATAGGTTCGGGAGTGATATCAAAACTAACTCGTTTAAAATAATTTTGATATTCTTGGGTATGATCTGCTAATAGCTGATTAAAAGATTTGGCCAAGGCCTTATTTATATTGGCTTCAGTAATATTCTTATAATCCCGGCCTTTATAATTAGGCGGGTCTAAAACATAATCTGTTGAGGCTGATAAATATAAGATAACTTCATCCGCATTTTCAACAACTAGTCTATCACCTACATATTGCAACGCACCTTTTTTATTGGCGCCTTTTAATCGCGCCATATATTGCAATCCATCTTGTCCCTTGCCATTAGGTAATGCCCCCGACATAATCAACTGCCCATCTTCGGAATAAGTTTTAAAATTCTCAGGCCGGTCCATTGTAGCGTTGAAGGAAATTTGTCCTGGTTTATCCGCTGTAAAGCGCACTACCATAATTTGATCGGGATAACTGGTAAAGATTTCCCTTTTGTAATTCACCCCATTTTGGGTATAGCTTATGCGTACTATCGCATCATCAAGATCCAGCTCCCTATGGTAGTTTTCATAAGGCTCTTTTTGTCCATTATCTATCCAAAGGTCTCCCAGCGTTTGAAAGCATCCAAAAGGAACTTCTGCCCCATTACCATGCCCAGAACCTTCCCCCTTGCAGATCTGTGTACTATTGGTGAGTTCGGTAGCTTCTTTATAATTACCATTGAACAATAGCTCACGAATTTTGGCCTGGGCAGCAAATGCCTCCGGGTTATCATTATCATCCGGACTACCGGACCACATGCTTTCTTCATTTAATTGAATTCGCTCCAAATTAACATCTCCAAACACCATTGCTCCAAAAGATCCGTTGCCCAAGGGGAGTGCCTTTAACCATTCCGCATCGTCTTTCCAACCATTTGGATCGTCCTTCGCAGTTGCCAAAGCCGGTTCATTATACCATATTTTAAGTGGGTCTTGAGGAGATTCCTTCTTTGGGGTGCTACATGATGTGATAGATAATAAAATAAGAAGTATTACTGTGGTATGCTTCATTACAGGGATTGTTATTGAATATTTTATTTTAATATAATTGAATTTCTTGGACATTTAAAACAGTCGTAAATCCGAATTTAAAGAGAACAATACAAAATTTCATCGGATTTAAAAGTTATGGAAATTTAAATTTTTGATTCATATAACTGTGATGATAAGATTTTACTCCAAATATAGTAACCATCCTTTATTTGGTATCATCGGAATTTTATCGGTTAATTCGAAGGTTCTTTTCTCCTGAAATTTTAAAATTTCGGGAGCATATAGTTTCACTTTTTTTTCGTTTAGCCCCAAAGCCTCCAGATCAATGTTCAATTTCACTTCAACCGATTCCGGGGCCCAGCTTGCTATGGATATCAGCGCCTTACCGTTCTTGATATAAATAGTGGCCTTAATATCTTTTCTGTCAACGGTTATAGGGGTGTTTTTCTCCCAATAACCTATCATCTTGGCATCGGCAATGCCAAATTGGTCCCATACCTTCCATATATCTCTAGGGTCACAGGTTACGCCATCCGTGAACCATGGGTACCTGACCGTCATTCCGTAGATCATGCCCCGCCAAGGATTACCACCTGCATGCAACATATCGCCCATGTGCCCGAAAGGGATACCGGATACTTCCACCAGCCAATTTTCAGGAGGCATTTCATCGTACATAAAGCTTTCTCCAAACCAAAGTTTATCCAAATAAGGAAAAAATTCGGTGTATTGGGTTGCCGGTCCTTTTGAAAAGCCAGTATTGGAATGGAGATCGATTAAGGAACCAGGTTTTTCCCTGTCCAATATTTTGCGCATACGTTTCAATATTCTCCTATCGTAGCTTACATCATCCAAATACAAGCCGTCTATACCTATATTTTTTACTAACCATGAAAGCCCTTCCAAATAATAGTTATACCACCGAGAATCTCCCGGAGCATTAACTAAAGAAGCGTCAATTCCATCTTCCAAAGGTGAATACCATTGTGGATTATAATCATTAACTAGGTGTTCCTGCAACCAAGGATAACCACCCCCTTTTCCGGTTCCCAGAATTTCGTTGTCCAAACTTCTTAACGCCCATATTTCAGTGGCGTGGTTGGACAATTCCCTTATGGTATAATAAATCTTCACCTTAAGGTCCTTCGCATGCATTTCATCCACAAAACCGCGCATTTCCTTGGTATTGATAAATGGATAATTGATGAATGGATTATACTTATTGGCATGATGGACATTGATGATTTTCACCCCATCGGTTATCTCTTCTTCTTTCGGTTTAGGAGCCAACCCGTTATGGTAATATCTATTTGTAAACTGTGCCTTACTATCTATTTCCTTAACAGGAGTAACTAATAAAGATAGTTCAAAAACCAATTCCTCTCCTTTCGTAAATGTCCGTTTTCCAGTAAATACGGTAGCAATGGTTTCTTCTTCCTTTTTCTCTATAGAAAATCCACCCTTACCATCATTATCCCAACTTTTGGGCGGTTCTGGTTTGTAAAGATTCAATAAGGGGCCATGATAAGTACTGCCACGTAGTTCAACATGTAATCCACCGTATGTATTCCCTACCCAAAAACTATCCTGAGGTCCTTTCCATTTTGATAAATGATGCTTAGGAACAGTAGTTCCCGGAAGCCCCATGCCCATCATGTATTCGGCAACAGAGGATTGATAAGGAATTTCCAATCTGAAATCGCTTAGGGTAACATCTGATTTGGCCACTAATTTGATTTTATAATTTAGGTGTCCATCAAATTCCGTAACTGTTTCTGTTAGTAATTCAAAATTATCAGAACTGGCAGTATATTTTTTTATTACTGTACCTAATTTGTCCCAGGAAGATTCCAGGCTATATTTATCAATCTTTTCACCTTCCAGAACATATCTTATGGGACTGCTCAACACTTCTGTATGCCAAACTTTAATGGCGTTTGGCATGCCAGTGTTGTTTAAAGATATTTCCTTCCCGTACAAACCCAAAGTATTTTCATCTTTTATCGATATTGGTGTATATGGTTTGGTTGGTTCATTATCCAACCCTATAGTAGAGTTTAACCACCTTAATCTAGAATGTCTCCAAGGTTCATTATCCCCACGGTTAACAATCACTTCATCGGATACATGTAATATTATTTTTATCTCCTGGTCCTGTTCTCCATTCGCTTTAATGGTAATATTACCTGAAAATGTTCCTGCTTTTACTCCTTTAGAGATATCGGTTCCTACCCAAAGTGCCTGAACTCTTCCTTGGGCAACATCCACCTGTTTAGCAAAAGCATTACCATAAGGGTCTATTCCATCAGTATTAAAACATGTAAATGCACTCGCAGGTATGCTGTCACCATTACTTGATTTTAAACTTTCAAACTGCAACCGTACATTTTTTATAGTACTTTTTGATGCATATATCCCTATCTGAAAAGTATAATATTCATTTCTCATTGCATTTCCCTCAAATGAACCGGATATACCCTCCTTAATCCATTTCAAGGGTAAATGATCCCGCATTTTGATTGGATGTTTACGATCCTCTGCAATAGCGATATAATTAGAATCGGAGCCATCAACAATTTTTTTTAATTCCTCCTTGGTCGCTACGACTTCCATGGGAAAAAAGGAGTCAAATTCCTTTCTTGCTTGAATTTCTGTACAAATGGCCTTTGGCAACTTACTAAGTCTTTTCACGTTGTTAAGCTTATTGTCAGTAATCCAAACTCTGTCAGGTGATTTTTCACGATCAAGATATCCGTACTTATAATATCCCCATTCAGTATCTGGTTTAAAAGGCAAGTAATAAAAATGATAAATCCCCTTCTTCACAGGACCAAATACCAGTTCGCATTTTTCGTTATTAACTTCTAAGCGATGAATATTTTCAATGGTATCCCCGGTTTTGGCATTGACTATGATAAACCTTCGCTTCTCGATTGATTCGTCATGGCGTCTCCAACAAAAATTCAGTTTAACGGCTTCCGCTTTTTTAGGAACTTCTAAAATGGCCCTATGGTTACCCAGACCTGCCTCCCAAGGAATTTCAGCAATGCCATATTTTACTTCGGACTGAGAGTAGCCTAAAAAATTAAAAGCAATAACAAGGATAATAAATAGTAATTGCCTGGAATGAAGATGAAGTAAACTCTTAATATTTTTCATTTGTAAGATACGTATTTGAAATTTCATTTGGATTCAATAGAACAATTGAAGATTCATGACTTAACTTTTCTTTCCCCTGTGTGATCTACCCCTTTAGAACGTTCCAATTCTATCATCGCCTTTGGCCTGAAATTCGTGATAATGGCACGCCTGTTATCATCCGTAGAATTACCCCTGCTGTAATGCAACGTACCACCGTGGTGAAAAACACAAGATCCGGGAGTCAACTCTATACACATGGAATTTTCCTCGCTCCCCTCGCATTTAAGTGCTCCTTTGTTGCCAGTCTGCTCATGTTGCAACACTTCGGATAGGTGAGATTTTGGGGTATACCACATACAGCCATTTTCCTTATAGGCACGATCAATAGCCACCCAGCAGCTCGCTGCACGTTTATCGGGCATATCGATCCAATATGCTGCATCTTGATGCCATGGGGTTATAGTATTGGTATTCGGGGCTTTATTGATAAGCATATCAAAGTCCAGTGCTATATCATCGCCCATTAGTTCTTGGGCCATTCTTAAGCATTTGATATGCAATGCCTTTTCCAAAAGTTCTGGAACTAACTTACTGGGAACCATAATTTGCGTTATGTTTTCCTTAGTAGCATCATCTGATCCCGATAGATCGGACCGGTAATTAGAGGCATCGATTCTATTTTCCAAAAATGAATCATAGAGATTACTATAGTAAGTCACCTCCGCTTCATTCAACAAATTATCAATCACCAGATATCCCTCTTCCTCGAAAAACGTTTTTTGCTGTTTAGATAATAATTTCATAATCACTTTTTTTTAGTTAACCTAAACAATAGTCCATCTTACCTATTGACGATACCATTGTTGCTTTATTCTTCAAGAATTAAAATCACTTTCCCTTTTGCTTGTGAGTCACCCTGATTACCGTCTATTGTTACCTTTAGGGATGCACCGTTGTTTGCTCTAACTCCTTCCCGCATCTCTGGGGAAAATGTGGCAGTAGAATTCTCTTTATTCAGAAGACTTTCATGTGAGCTTTTAAATACCGGCTTACCATCGGCGATCAACGTTACCCCTTTTATATTCACAGCCGACGTCCCACTGGTATAAGTGAATTTAATTTCTTTAATATTAGGCAAATACAATCTTTTAATGGGCCATTCCATGGAATTATCCTTTGAAGACCAGTCACCCACAACAATATCATCTTCTTTCACTATTATGGGAATTGGCCTTTCAATAGCTTGTTTTATCAACTTTCTAGCCGATTCCAATGGATCTTCAAAAGGGTCTATTTTACTCACCCCTTTGTTCCTTACCCAAGCATCTTCAAACGCTCTATTATCATATGTTTCGTTTAATCGTAAACTTTCTAACTTACCTGCCATTCTCTCACGATAATAATCACGGATCAATCCTCCCCACATTCTAGCGGCATAATCATTAACCCCTAATTTTAATTTTGGTGGGCCCCATACCGTCAGAATTCTTCTAGCATCCTCTTCGTATTTATCCTGCTGTTTTAAATCACTACTTGTTCCTCTGGCAAAGTTGATCCAACGCTGAAGGCTTAAAGTGGGATGGTTCTCCAATAATCTATCGGCATCAGTTAGTAACTGTAACGCCCATTCACCAGCTATATCCCGTGTTTCAAAATCTAATTTTTGATGTGCATTATAGGCATACCCAAACCAGTCTTCTGCCTTATGACACAAAACAGTTGCTGCAAACTCAAGAGCATCTGCTTTATAAAGTTCAGAATCCTTTAATTCGTCCGAACAGGAAAGAAATTTTTCTATAGCGTCAAAAATACGGGCATCCTTGTTTATGGTACCTGAAGACCAAGAGCCACTATCTCCTTGAAAACCAAAGCGAGGATGATCTGTCATAGTTCCATAACTGGTTTTTCTAAGTAGCTGCCATGCTTCTGCCATGGCAATCGGACAGGCTCCATAGCGCGCTTTGGAATAATCAATATACCATTTATCCAAATCGATAGCCTCTGTTGTCCATGCCATATCGGACACTAGTTCGAAGGTAACTTCGTTATTTTCAATACCCTCAGGGGCAAAACCAAAACCGGAGTTACTCTTATTATAAGGGGATCTTAATAGTTCAATTGGGTTTGTGGCATAATAATCATGAACACCTGTATGGCCGGTTTTGCCCCCACTATTTAGCATAAAACCATAAACCCAAGGTTTGTTATTATATCCCTCGAATACTTCATAGTTAAAACCGTTTTTATAAGCTATACCGTTATACTCATAAGCATAATCGAGAATCATTAATTTGTCATCAGGAATTTTACTGAAAAGTGCATTGGCTGTTTCCTTGTTCCAGATATTTCTTTGGTATGTAAACATCCATCCCTGTACTACCCATACCGCATCCGGGTTTCCTGATTTAAGTGACTCATAGATAGAACTTCCATATTCGGCCAAAAGTTCGGTTACGGGTCTATCCGTTTTTGGAAGGTCCATTTCATTGAAACTATCGGCTAGATAGTATTTGCCTTTTCCAAATTCACTTTCCCACTCCTCTATAAAAAGCTTTCCTATCTTTTCGAATAAAGGTGTTTTAGGACTAATGAGATAAGCTTGATATTTTTCCGGAAAACCTCCCCAACTTACTTGTAATAGCTCATTTTCAGGATATAGCCTACCAATATCTTTTGGAGCAAAACCGGCAAAGGCTGGCAGAATAGGACTCATGGAAAGTTCTTTCATCCTATTTAATATTTTGTGCTGCAATGCTATTTGACCATTATGCCATTCTTCCGTCAACAATTCACCACCAAGACCATTTATATTTCCCATACGTTGCCATGGCAATAGTGATGGAGCAGTATAAAATTTATCAATTTCGTCCTGCGTTAACCCTAACTTTTTCCATACGCGCGTTGCAATTGCTTCATTTGCAACCAACGCTAAAGGGAAATTCATACCGTGTAGGGCCATCCAATCAATCTCCTTTTCCCATCTTTCCCAATCCCAATACGGTGTTGAATACCCAAACGCACATACGTTTAAATAATACCTGTTCTTGTATGGGGAGGTAATTGTTTTTTTCATTTCGGGCAACTCATTAGGAATATTGATGTACTTCCCGGACCAACTTATCATGGAATTGGTAGCACTTTTTAAATAGTCATAGGCTCCTCTGGTCAATGTAGTAGGCGAATTGCCGCTTACTAAAACCTTGTTATTTTCCACCTTTACAACATAGGTATCCAAGGAGTCATTCTCTGTGTAATTAAAGATGAATTTAGATGCGTCTTCTTCTCCTAAAACTCTAATAATGACATCTTGGGCAGCTAATTCTTCGGGACTCCGGTCCTTATATACGTTACAAGAACCTACTAATAAAAGAAGCGAAATAATATGTAATCTAAACATCATGACAATAATTTTAATTTTGAGCATTAAGGGTTTGGTAAATGTTACAGCAGTGTCCTAGAATTTCTTTTCGGATAAATTGGTTAATTTCCCATTGATTCCCCATGGACATTTGAGTATTGGGCCAATATTGTGAATAGGGATAAGGCCCGTATTCCGGGGTAATGGTCATGTATGTGCGTTCGGTCACTATGGCATTTTTTAACATATCCCCCCACCATTTTAGGAACTGGCCCAGTTCATTTTTATAATTTTCATCCCTTGGATCGATTACTTGTGGGCTTTGTGGGGAACCCACCCGAGCATGTATATGGTAGGTATGCTTAATAGCCTTTTGGATCGCACTTGTTTGATTTTCCAGCATAGTTTCGGCAACGCAACACCAATGTGAAAAGTCTGAGGTGAGTTTAAGAAAGGGATATTCCTCCAAATAGGGTAAACATGAGTGGGCCGCAAAAGAGAACCTGGATCGATGGGTTTCATGGCTAATGGCAATCCCTGTTTCCTCTTCAATTTGATGTGCCAATTCAATTAAAATTCCGTTCTGCTTCCTGGAATAAAAGTCCATTCCCGTGTGGGAGTTGATAAGTAATGGTCTAGCTTCTGCCAAATTGTACAGATGCCTTTTTAGCTTATCCTTGTGCTTTGCAAAATTGACTTCCTTAGTTTCCCAATGTTGGGCTACGAAATCCAATTCGAAGTCGTTTAGCAGAGAGCATATTTTTTGTTTCTTCAGAAGATTTATGGGCAGGTCTATTTCCACACCGTGGTAACCAGCTTCTTTCACTTTACTTAAAAAAATAGGCCAAGTAAGATCTGAACTTCCCCAGCGGGGGTATATAAATTTTAAATTCATGCATCAATTAGTATTATCTAGCCTCTGCCTAAAATTATTTATTTGAACACTTATTATTTAAAAAATTAAAAGAGCACATTTAGTAAAAAGAAACCCCGCCATCAAACAACTAACTAACTCTTTGAAGCGGGGATTTCCTATATTTTTTAACTAATTCATTTAATAACCTGTATTTTGCTTTAAATTTGGATTGTTAATCAATTCAAAATCAGGTATAGGCCATTTATAATCTCTCGGAGCAGTGAAAACTCTATTTTCCAATGGAACAACTCCGACCGCAGGTTGATTCATGGTCGTCTCCAACCAATTCCATCTATGGTAGTCATAATACAGAATACCCTCAGCTGCCAGCTCAATTATTCTTTCCCTTCTAATAATCTCTCTGAAACTATCTTTAGTTAATCCAGCCAGCGCAATAGGGGGCACAATAACATCGGATCCATCTGCAGCCGCTCCTTTTCCTCCTCTAGTTCTTAACTCATTTATTAGGTCCAACAAATCTTGTGATGGACCATTGACCTCGTTCATAGCTTCGACATAATTAAGATATACTTCCCCCAATCTGAAGACTATAAAGTCGATATGACTTCTTTGCTCAGCTGTTTCTGCTGGATCGATCCATTTTCTAAAATTAAGCCAAGTACCATTATTTACGAACATCGACCCTTCGTAGTCCACCTCTTCATTCCAATTAAAAATGGTTTGATTTAACCTTGGATCTCTATTTGTGAATGGCATATCAGAATCGTACAAAGGACTGGTTGCAATATCGTCTCCATTTATATCTGGATATCTGTCTACAAGAGCTTTCGTAGGTGAATAAGTGGTCCATGATGCATGAAAACTAATGGGTCCCAACCATTGGCCCAAGGAATGATAACGCCCCTCTAGATCTGCATTAATTCTAGCAAGAATAACTTCCGAGTTCCCTTCTCCTTCCGGTCTAAACAGTTCGGTATAATTGTTATGCAAACTAAAACCTCCAGACATGATCTGACTAGCCAGATTTGCGCTTTCAGTCAACATCGTATTATCTGCAGACAGAGTCCCTTCATAAAGCAAAATCCTGGATTTTAAAGCCATAGCGGCCCATTTGGTTACCCTACCATACTCCGGCGCATAATTTGAAGAAGATAATTCTGTAATGGTTCCGTCCAATTCCGATAACACAAAATTTAAAACCGCCTCTCTTGAACTAGGCTCTACCTGGCCTTCATTAATTGCCAATAATTTAGTCACTATGGGAATATCTCCAAACTGATACATCAACTTATAATGCGCCCAAGTCCTAAAAAATCGCACTTGTCCCTTATACTGTGCTAATGCACTTTCAGACAAACCCACTTTATCAACATTGTCCAAAAACCAATTGGCATCTCTAATGGTAGCATATTGACCCGTCCATAAACTATTGACCAAACTGGCCCCCGGATTAATGGCCCCTGTAGAAATTTCCACGGAAGCTCCACTTTGACTAAACATTATCTCAGTTAATGCATCCCATTCAATCTGCCCCACATTGGATAAAGACCCATAAAGTGCATTGGCGGCTTGCTTTACCTCATCTTCACTTGTCCAAAAAGCATCTTCAGATAGTGCTGTAACTGGAAGTTTGGTAATTTCCTCTTCTGTACAACTTTGAAGAGCTCCAAAGGCAAAAATTAATACGTATATAGATTTAATATAATTTTTCATATTATTTTTTTTTAGAAATTAATATTTACTCCCAGTGCAATCGACTTTAAAGGCGGTATTGCCAAACCATTTGATTCAGGGTCAAAACCAGGTCTAAAATCAGAGACCGTTAGCAAATTTGTACCGGTACAATAGAGTCTAGCTCTTTGAATGTACTTATTGTCATTTATGGGAAGTGTATAACCTAATTGCAGATTCTTCAATCTTAAATAAGAAGAATTGAATGCCCAGTAACTTGAATTGGTGTAAAAGTTTTGGAAATAGGTTTGTTGTCCAAAAAGTAATAGCCTGGGATATGTTCCCTCCGTATTAGTGGAACTCCAAGCGTCGTTTGCTTCTTCAGGAATCCACCCTGAATTGCCAAATAAATCATTGGACCTATAATCTTTTGCTTTACCTGTTCCTTGAAAGAACATTTGTATATCGAAATTCTTCCACTCGGCATTCAAATTAATTCCATAGGTGATTTTAGGTATTGTTTCTGCAATAGCTACATTGTCTTCAAAGTTTAATGAACCATCACCATTTTGGTCCAAATAACGAATATCCCCCATTGTTGTATTTGGGCTGACGCCTGAGGTAATTTGAGCTTTGTAAACATCGACTTCAGTTTGAGATGATAATATACCATCTGACACATAACCGTATACAGTTCCTAAAGCATCGCCTACCCTATAACTAGTGTCGAATTCAGAAAAAGCCTCTGTCAATTCCGTAATCTCATTGGTATTATAGGTTCCATTAATTGAAACACCATATTTTAAACCATTTGACAAAGTATTCTGATGATTTAAGACTAACTCAAATCCCTTATTTTGAACATTACCTGCATTAATGGCAGGACCGCTTCTTCCGGTTCCAACCGTTCCTGGTACTGGGCTAGGCAATAAAATGTCCTCGGTTTCCTTAATGTAATAATCCAAAGAACCCGATAGCAATCTTTTATGTATTGAAAAATCGAGACCAAAATTAATTGTGCTGGTAGTTTCCCATTTTAAATCTCTAAATGGAACGCCTCCTTCTGCAGCAGTAGATTCTACTACATCACCCATCCCAAAATAGTAAGTTCCAAATGATATATTTGAAAAATAACTACCTGAAACCCTATTATTACCCGTTGTTCCATAAGACGCTCTAAATTTTAATTGGTCTATTGAATTAGAACTCATAAAATCTTCTTTACTGATCAACCAGCCTGCTGATACAGAAGGGAAAAATCCATATCGATTTTCTGGAGCAAAAATGGATGACCCATCATACCGTCCTGTTAGCTCAAGTATGTATTTTTCATCAAAATTATAATTGATTCTACCTACCCCTGACTGTAAAGCATTTTCACCTGTATTGCTACTTAACCCAGTGATATCATCATTATCCCCTGAATTAGGAGCGCTAAACTCAGTTAACAAATTATCAAATTGAAAGTTCCTTCTTCCAGCGCTGATAAAGGAGTCCTTATTAAACTGAACGTCCCACCCAGCCAAAATTCCAATATTATGTTTATCGAAAGATTTATCATAACTTATAAATGTCTGCGCATTATATTGGTTATTATCCCTCCAGGTTTGCCCTAAACTATTTATATCCGAAAACCAAGTTGGACCACCAGTGGTAGATCTTTTATATATACTGGAAACTCCCCTGCTTGTTCCCGAAATTAACGAGTAACGCCCAATAACTTTTAAACCATCAATAAGTTCCCAAGTAAGATTGGTATTGGCAGTAAAAGTTTTGTTTTTCGTATTGGCTGTACCTGCCTCCAATTCCCACAACACATTCCAAAATCCTCTGCCGTAAGCACCTGCTTGATTAAAGAATTCGAAATCCCCATCTGCATTTCTTACAGGTAAAAAGGGAGCTGTACCATTCATGTGCTGGTAGATATTATCAATACCCGCATTGACATTTGGTGCCGTATTATTTGAAATGCTATAACTCAAATTAACATCTAAATCGATGTTATCCCTTAGCTTTGTCTTTAGGTTAGTTCTTAAATTGTATTGCTTTCTGTCGATTCCTGATTTAACTATTCCATCAGCATTCCTGTACCCCAATGAAAAATAATAGGAGGATTTCTCATTTCCCCCGGAAGCACTCAAAAAGTATCTATTCGTAACTTCTGTTTTTAAAAACTCGTCCTTCCAATCAGTATTTGGATACGCTGGATCATTTCCTGCCTCAAATTTTGAAAAATCTTCAGGTGAAAATAAAACTTGCCCTCCAGAGTTTATTGAGGCCTCATTCATAATGGTGGCGGATTGAATTGAATTGGCAGATTTTTGAGTGGTTGTTAAATCACTAAAACTCACAAAGCTTTCAAAATTAAAACTTGCTTTTTTGTTTTTTCCAGTTTTAGTTTTAACTATTATGACCCCAGCTGCTGCTCTAGACCCATAAATCGCGGAAGCAGCACCATCTTTTAAAACGGAAATCGCCTCAATGTCATTAGGATCTACATCCAGCAAATCTTGAGGAACTCCATCCACAATATATAAAGGTGAGTTATTTCCTATCGTAGTTGCTCCTCTTACCTGTACTGACAACCCTTGATTATACCCGCCATCTTTAATATATAGACCTGGAGTACGACCCTGCAATGCAGCGGCAATATTTGAGTTGGTTATATTACCCAATTCTTCAACATCAACAGCGGAAACCGCAGAAGTAACGCTAGTAATTTTCTGCGTGCCATATGCAACCAAAATCACCTCATCCAGTGAACTGACATCTTCAATCAATTCAATATTTATGATTGTTTGATTGTTAACTTCAATTTCTTTCGTGGCAAACCCAAGATAAGATGCCACTAAAATTGCATTTCCAGTAGACACGTCCAAAGAGAAGTTTCCGTCAAAATCGGATTGTGTACCACGACTGGTCCCTTTTTCAACAATACTGGCACCGGCCAGTGGCTGTCCACTTTGGTCTTTAACTGTACCTATTATGGTATTTTGCCATTTTAAAAGTACAGGTTCATAGTTTGAGGAAGGCTCCAACCTTTTAATTGGCAGAGAATTCTTTTTAGTAAGAACGATTTGCTTGTCAATAATATCGAAGTCAATGTTCGTATTCTCGAACATTATTTTTAAGACTTCATCAATGCGTTTCTTTTTTATTTTGAACGTTACTTTCTTACCCAAATCCAAAGTGGAATTTTCATAAAAGAATTTAAAATCGGTTTCATGTTCTATTTTTTTAAACAGTATCGATTCAATACTTTCATTTTCAATATCTAATGTTAGTTTGGTATTCTGGGAATAAGTACTGGCATTGATCTGAAACAAGCATGCAAATAATAGCAAAGTTGTCAGTTTCATTTTTAAATCAAATTTGAATACACCAAAGATGTAATGCTTTCCTGCATTTTTCATATTTTTGTTATGATTAAAAGGTTATTTAGTAGCTTTTTTTAATTGAATTACGAATCGGGGGATGTTGGTACCATTTCCCGATTTTTCATATGTATGGTGGTTTATTTCATGTTTTGTTAAGTTTTTAAGGGTTAATAACAATATTGTTCTTGGTGATTATATAGCTGAAATTATTTGTCTTCTGAAAGGTTTTCAAGATTTGTTCTACTGATTCTATATCAAAACGGCCGGTAAATTTTTTCTCCTCCAATGCTTTGTTATTATTTGTAACTACAACATTATAATGCCTTTGTAACTTCTTAACGATTGACCCAAAGCTTTCATTTTTGAAAAAGAGTGTTCCATTTATCCATGAAACATGCTCTGCTATATCAACCTGTTCAATGGAGATTTCAGATCCCATGGTTTTTGATGCCATTTCATTGGGTTTTAGCATTAAATTGGGTTTTAAATTAGACCTCTTCTCTGAATTATCAGTTACGCCTACACTTCCTTCAATCAGCACCACAGAAGTAAATGAATCATCCGCATACGAGGATATATTAAATTCAGTTCCAAAAACTTCAGTAGTTATTCCATTGGACTTTACTATAAACGGGGAGTTTTTGTTTTTACTGACCTTAAAATAGCCTTCTCCCTCCAAAAACACCTCTCTATTCCTTCCTTTCTGAAATTTATTGGGATATCGTAAACTGGATCCTGCATTTAAGAAAACTTGGGTTTGATCTGGCAGCAATACTTGAAAAGTTTTGCCATAGGGAACGCGAAGGATATTAAACACTATTTCACCGTCTTCACTATCTAATCCTTGATAGTCCAAAGTGTTTTTATTTTGCTTCGCCAAAACCTCACCGCCCTTACCTGTAAGATCTTTTGTAACAGAAGTATTGAGGACTTTTACTCCACTACCTTCCACTTCCAATGTAACTTGATTTTCAGGTAGTTCAGTGGCCGTATTTTGGTTAAAGTAAAATATAGTATAACTCAATGCGAGTAAGCCAACAAATACTGCTGCATACTTGAAAATAGTGGCTCGCAAACTCTTAAATGGGATTACATCTCCTTTGTCAAATGTTGCATCTTCGAATAATTTAAAAGCCTTCTTTGTATCATAAGCTTTATTATTATAATGAGAGTATATAAATTCTCTAAATTGCTTTTGATTATCTTCATTGGAAATCCAATCTTTAAGATGGTCCAAATCCTCCTTCGAAATTGTATTTTGAAGATATTGTCTTATTATTATCTTTATGTTTGTTTTCACTTTAACCTATCTTGTTTACCTTATGACAATCAAGAAATGTAATACCATGCATTTTTTTAATCTTTTTTTTAATTTCGATTATGCACGAAGAGTTTGATCAGATAATTTATGATGACGATGTTATGCTGGATAAGATTCGGGAAGGCGATAAACAAACATATCGGTTACTTTTTGAGAATTACTATAAGGTTCTTATTTTGTATGCCACCAGTCTAACTAAAAATGAACCGAAGGCGGAAGACTTGGTACAAAATGTTTTTGTAAATCTCTGGACAAAAAGAGATACATTAGAAATTCGCTCCTCCATTAAAAGCTATCTTTATAAATCCGTCTATAATTTATTTATCAACGATTATAGGAAGGAACTGCGAAATGATAATGTTCTCGACAAAATACATTATGAGGTATTGCAACAATCAATTGAAGAAGAGGAACATTCCATTAAAAGTAAGTTGGATTGGGTAAACAAAGAAATTAATGCATTGCCACCCAAATCCAAAGAGATATTTGTAATGAATAAAAGAAGGGGATTAACCTATAAGGAAATTTCAAAAATTTTAGATATTTCCGAAAATACTGTAGAGAGTCACATAAGTCGAGCCTTAAATAGAATTAGAAATAATATACCTAAGGCATTTTTTATATTGATAATAGGACTTAAATTAAGTACACGATCAAAAAAGTAACTTCTTTTCTATTTAATACATAATATTGATTTGTTAAAAATTACTTGAATTAAACCATACGCTTAAGTAACTTATAAATTTCATATTTATGACCACAAATAAAAACGTGAGTTACGAAATTTCCTTCATTTTTTTTAATTCACGAGGTGCACTTTATAAAAAACCAAACTTATCCTTATAAAAAGTCACCTATTCGGTGAGCATAAAAAAACGACTCCCTAAAAACCCCTGTATACAAGGTATTCCAGCTGCAGGTTCTGGTCCCTCCGGCTCCACGATTAAGCGCAACTGGTTTGCGATTTACAACA
>TARA_R110000765_G_scaffold294795_2_pt1 | contig 18257 bp, 7 predicted proteins | sample TARA_R110000765 | Tara Oceans TARA_R110000765 (sample SAMEA4398168) | marine metagenome | biome: Polar Biome; feature: [MES] marine water layer (ENVO:01000295) within the mesopelagic zone...; material: water (ENVO:00002006), including particulate matter (ENVO:01000060) such as...... | reverse complement strand
ACAGGAATAGTGCACGAACAAGAAATAATTACAAAACCGACTTAAGAAGAACTGAGATAAAAAACAAACAAATTCTTCCTTAATCTGGGACATTATTATTCTAGGCCCATAGATTAAAAATCAGATTCTTCGAGCTTTTTTTGGATCTATCCTCTTTTTATCTTGGCAATATTGAAACGTAAGTTTCATCGTATGGCCTTCCTGATTTTGCAATGGCATAAGACTGTTTGAGTAGTTTGTTCGCTACTGCTATCAAAGCTAGTTTCTTACTCTTGCCTTTGTTCACTATTCGCTCGTAGACCGCCTTGCGCGCCTTGTTGTGTTTACAGGCATTAAAAGAACATAGAAATAATAGATTACGCAGCTTTCTATTACCGACCTTACTTATTCGTGCCCGACCTCTGACTCTGCTACCCGATTCTCGTGTCGTTGGGGTTATGCCGATATAACTACAAAGCTGTGCCGCATTTTCGAGCTTGGAAAAACCATCGGTAACAACTATTAGAAACAACGCAGTCTTTTACCCAATTCCCGGTATAGAGGTCAACAAGGTCAATTGCTCCTGTTGGTCCTCTTTTACCAATGAGATAATTTGATTTCGATGGCCGTTACTTCTTTATCCAGTTGCTTCTTGTTGCATATCAAGGAGCGAAATACATACTTTGATGACCCTCCTAATACAACTTCTCTATATATCTTGTTTTTCGTTGCCGTACGTTGTTTTAAATAGGTATCCAATAATCTGAACAATTGCAAACACTCGCTTTGAATATCAGTCAAGGCAATGGCAAGAGGCAAACCACACGCCAACTACAAACAAGACTAATTTAATACCTCAGAAATTGTACTTAATCTTCTAAAAGCCTATCAAAATTTCTATTGAAAACAGAATGGTCTTTTGAATTCATTCTGGAAAACCGAAAACTAGAGCATATTGTAAAAACAACACAATGAATTGATAAACAAAACTATATACCTATTAATTTTACTTGTCAAAAAGACTAGAAAGTGCTGGTTTTATCTTTATCTTGAATCAAGATTCTAACCAAACCAAGAAATAATCAAACTCACCAACCATTAATAATTAATCCTATGAAAAAACCAGTCATTCTTCTACTTTTAATAATTTTATCAACTGCTGTTTCTCAGGCCCAAGACATGATATTTCCAGCCATTCAGGGATATGGCGGTGTGAACCCGGTTCCTTTTGAGACAGAAAAACCTGATCCTTCCAAGCAATACAAATTTGTGATCGAGCTCGGAAATAAGTTGGCGGACAAGAATCAAGTGGCCGGAATGCTAGATTATACTGCACGGATGTATAATCTCCATCGATACGCAGGAGTCCCCAAAGAAAATATTGAACTGGCCATTGTGGTTTATGCTGGCTCTACTCCAATGGTGATGGCCAACCCAACATATAGCAAACGGTTCGAACAAGTGAATCCAAACAGAGCCCTTCTCGACGAACTTCTTAGAAATGGCATTCAGGTAATCGTGTGCGGTCAATCAATGATGAAGCAAGACCTTCTTCCCGAGGATATTTATCCGGGAGTTAGAATGGCTGTGTCGAGATTTACTGCGACTACCGATTTGATTGAAAAAGGTTACCAGGTATTCATATTATGAAATCGAGCTGATTGAAAATGACACATACCGAGATAGGTACTTACCCGTCCTGTAATACGGTTACAGATTAATATTAGTTTTAAGTGGCGTATTGCAATTAACGGCAAAGGACTATTGTGGAAGGTAAATCAAAAGAGTCCAAATGAAAGTACCGTGTTTAAAGAATTCTATATTATCAATAGCGATTTGGAGATTGAAAAAAGTTCAAAAAATACATTAATCTTTGAATTCAAATAAAAACATTTTGAGTTTTTAAAAGAATATTATAAGGGACCACATATGCTACTTAAGGTTCAATTGAGCCTATCTCTACTTGAACTTTTTGTAAGAGTAAAACCATTTTAAAAAGTTTCAATACTATACTCTTCTTGTATTTTTCCAAAAATTTTTTTTAACCTTACTAACACTAAGTTTTTTGAAAGTTTACAAAAGGGTGATTTTCAACATCCTCGAAACGGTAATATGATTAATCAAAAAAGACCTACATTTTCATGTAGGTCGTTTTTTTGTCCGTAACTAAACAATTATATTCTAGAATACTATTCTATTAACAATAATTCTATACTTTCCTCTATTTGATATAAAACACCAAATTCAACATCTAGGGGTGTAGACTCATAATCAACATATCCTTCATTGGTTATTTTTAGAACATACGAATTTGTCATGAGTCCTTGAAATGAAAAATCTCCATTTAAATCCGTAGTTGCTGTAGTAATAGCATTGACAAGGTCGTTAGAAGCAAATATTTCTACAGTCACATTTTCCAATACGATAGGGTTTTCATCATCCACCGTTAATTTCCCTACAACATTCCCTTTTATAGAATCAGATAGCAATAGTTCAATACTTTCACCTAAAACATTAACTATACCAACTTCAACCACAACTGGAGTTTCTTGAGGAGTTTCATAGTCTTGATATCCTAAAGTCATAATTTTAAAGATATAAGAACCTCCTGCAAGACCTAAAAATGTAAAGTCTCCATTTACATCCGTTTGAGTAGAACTAACAGAATTATCTAAATCATTAATAGAAAAAACACCTACTGTTACATTTTCAAGAGCAACGGCATCAACTTCGCTATTACCTAACTTTCCAATAACGTTTCCTTTAACCGTCCCAGAATTAACTTCAGCACTTACATTAATAACAGGTTTTAGATTATAATTTCCTGAACCACCTGCTTTCACAATTGATTTATCAACATCCCAGTCCAGTATAAAAGTATATGAAAAACCAGGTTCTAACTCTGCATCTAATTTTAATTTCAAACCAGACTGTTGTGCACTAGGTGTGTCAAGGTCAATAGGTTCAGCCTCACCCTCAATAACAATATTGTTGTTATCGCTTAAGACTAATCTAATTTGTTTTAACATACCTGAAGGAATGATTTCATCAGACAATAAAAGAGTATTATCAGCAATTAGTTCTGTTAAATCAACATTGATAGGATATTCACGGTCAAAACTTTTCCAACCTCCCTCATCTTCTGAACTATTATATTGAATATCCACAATCTCAACATTTACCTCCATATAATCTCCAGGAGCATCAACTAAAACTAATCGAACTCTCGAAGTTTGACTTTCTGAACTTAATTCCTCAGTTGGAGAAAGGCTGTCACTACAACTTTGAATACTGGCTAACGAAACACTAGCAATACAAATGAACACTAAGGTTCTTAAACTCTTTAAAATCATTTTTATCTTATTAAATGGTTATTAAAATAGTATACTAATTAATCAAAGGATTAAGTAGTATACTATTTGTTATATATGTTTATAACAGTTTCACTAGCAAAAACCCTACCTTAATTTTAATAAAAAAACACAATCTTATCCATAAAGCCTCTTTTAATCCTTAATAAATAGATTGTTGCTAGGATTGGACAAAACTGTGGTTCTTTAATATTATTAACGCTTACGTGAATTGAATTCTTTTAACGTAACCGCAATGGAGTAGGAATCATCCTCAAACCTCTACATCATTCAGTTCTAAATTTGACTAATATTGTCATCTGTACAAGGTAAAATGTCCAACAAAGTTTCTCTGGTACTCTTCTTCATTAAATTGAACAACGTACCAATAATCCCCAGAAGGCAGCTCATTTCCTTCGTAAGTTCCATCCCAGCCTTCAATATTTGATAATACGGCTACCACCCTTCCATAACGATCGTATATTTTGACTGTTAAGTCAGGAAAATATTCCGCATTTTGAATATTCCAAGTGTCATTCATTACATCACCGTTCGGGGTAAAGAAATTGGAAATTTCAATATCCATGAATTCCATATATATACTGGCAATGGTTTCGCAGCCATTTTCATCAACGACCCTAACCTCATAAGTACCTGTACTACGTATTTGGAAGGTGTTTTCTGTACCTCTATCAATTCCATTAAGGTAAAAGGTATATTCAGTTCTTCCACCCTGCGCTATTGCAGTTATTTCATTTATATTCCTTTGCTCCAAGGTCAAGGTCAAAGGTTCATAGTTTTCTATAAAGAACTCAACGATTTCTATACAACCGTTCGCGTGGGCAATGGCGATATAATGATTGCCAGGAGCAATATCCCTAAATTCCGGGGTCAATTGCATCATATTCGAATCAGTAGAATCAAGGGCATACATTACATCGGTAAGTATCGATTGGTCCTCTAGTATGATATTAAGGTAATTATTCGGGATATTGCCCGTACATTCATATACTAGCTCTACTATTGCTCTAAGATTTACTCCAGGATCTATGGTTACTACGATGTTGGCTTCACAATTTTGCGCATCCCTGATCAGGATTAAATAGTCACCTACTGTAAGATTGGAAAAGTCTGTACGGCCCAAAACAAAATCCGAATCGTCATTGGAGTTTAATGCAGTACTATAAGGAGCGGTACCGCCACTAATGGACAGACTGATTGTACCATCTTCGCTTCCGGCACAAATTTCCGGGGTGGTGGTTGCACTAACCTCTATGATGGCAGGCTCGGAAATAGTATATTCTAAATATTCAAAGCATCCGTTCTGATCTTGTGCAATCACCGCATAATTACCAGGACTCAATTCTGTAAACGTATTTATCGAATCAAATTTATCAAGATTCGGCGAAATGGAATAGGTATATCCTCCTGCACCTCCAGCAAGGTTAACTGTAATGGTTCCATTTTCTTCACCGAAGCAGCTTACGTTTATAATCTCATCGGTATATGTTAAAGGTATAGGCTCATCAATAATTACCTGTTCAGGTGCGGTTGTACAGTCTTCACTAACTACATTGACCCAATAGGTACCTGCTATGAGATTATTGAACTCACCAACACTTTGTGGACCTACCAATCTATTAGCGGGCGTAATACTATTAATGTATAGTTCATATTGGTAATTACCCAACCCACCAGATGCCGATGCGTAGATTACCGCTGTATTTTCACCCGTACAATTTATATTTGCAGCCGACTTGTCAACTACCAAGCTCAATGGCTCAATTGGATTTTCCGTAATCGCATTGGAAACAATCGCAACACAACCGTAAATGGCATCCCTAACATAATACTGATAGGTTCCGGCACCCAATGTACCCGTCTCTGGTAGACCCATAGGATTATTGGTCATTGGAAGGAAAGTGATATTGTCCGTACTATATTCATAGGTTCCACTTCCACCTGTAGCTGTAAGTTCAAATTCGGCACCTGTGGCACAGGTCAACGGATCTGTTCTAATTAAGGATGCAAATACTAAAGGTGGCTGTGTGATGGTCACTTGATTGGTTTCAACATCACAGTTCCATCCATCGATTACCGTAATACTGTAGGTACCGGCCCCTAATCCCGTAAAAGTATCTGAAGTTTGTTCCCCGGAAGTAAATTCTATCGTTGAACCTGTTTCGTCATAGTAATTCAATTGATATTCATAATCGCCACTTCCACCACTGGTAACTATTGCCGTAACCGTTGCGTTATTATCCCCATTACAGGATAACATAGTTGTTAACGGTATAGCATTGGCAACGATTGGGCTTGCCGGAGACAATACTTCAGTATCCATGTAAACACAACCAAAATTATCGGTCACTTGAACATTAAAATTCCCAGTAGATAGTCCGGTGAATAGCATTGCACCTACATTACTCACATTGTATGCTTGCCCTGTCGTGGTATTGGTCAGTGCGATATCATAAGGTGCGTATCCACCACTGGGTTGAACCAAAATCTCACCCATGTTATCCGTACATTCCGCTTCGGCCACTGGATCAACAATAGCGGTCAATGGCATATTGGGCGAACTAATGTTAATTACATTGGAATCATCTGTACAGTATGGGAAATCAGTTTGTGTTACCCTTACGTAATAATTTCCGCCAGATAATCCATCAATCGTTAAAAGATTGGTGGCCGTATTGCCTAAAACTGTTTGTATGCTTATTCCGGCCTGGGTAAACACTTCATAATTATAAGCTCCTGAATATCCTGAAATTTGTATATCCAATGCGCCATTGCTATCCCCGAAACATGTAACAGGCGAAGTGGCCGTGGCCAACACATTCATTAGGTCATAAGGGGCGATATCATAAAGAGTGTCAACATAGCAGCCCGTAGAATTATCAGTTATTCGAAAAGTATAACTGCCCACAGCTGTTAGGTTATAAGTGGCGGATTGGTTGGTCGGAGTCCCTATTAGTATGCCATTTGGGTTTCCAATAGGTAATAGCTCAAATGAATAGCTATTAGCGGGGTTACCGTCATCATTGACCGTAATTAAAATTTCTTCGGGGCCATTACATGAAATATCACTTAAAGAAGAAATGGCTGCGGTAAACGTGTTTAAAGGGTCTATTTGTGTGGACAAGGTAAATTCACAACCTTTGGCATCTCTTATTACGATATCATAATTCCCTGCATTTAGCGCATCATAAGTGAAAACCGTTCCTCCTGTTGGTAAGAAACTACCGCCATTTACGCTATAGAAATAATTTGGGGTGCCCGTACCGGAAGTAATGGTAACTTCAATTACAGCAGCTTGCGTTGTACTATTTAGATCACAAGTAAAAGGTACCACATCGGTAATGTTGGCTTCCAAGGCGGCTATTGGTTCTTCAATAGTCACTTGATCTGTGGTAATACAGTTTCTATTTGAAGTTACCGTAATGTCCCAAATTCCTGCCGCAAGTCCCGTAAACAGACCTGTATTTTGTGTAAAGGTAGATGTGCCATCGGTAATTTCATACACATAGGGTGGATTATCATTTACCCCTACACTTGAGGGCTCCAGATTCACGACGATACTTCCATCTGAACCACCAAAACAACTAACATCGGTCCAGTCCGTAGTCAATAAGGTTATAGGTGTTGGTTCTTCCAACGAAATAGGTAGCTCAACAAAACAATTAGGTGTGCCCAATGTATTGTCCGTAACCCGTACCACATAATCTCCGAATGGAACTCCACTAAATTCATTTCCGGTTTGAGGAATCCCTGTCGGCGATAGGTCAGCAGCTAATAACTCGGCCGTATAGGAACCTGAGCCTCCGGTAACTGTGAATGCTATGACGCCATCATCCGTATTACAGCTTGGCTGTACCATTGCCATGGCACTTGCCTGCAATGCTGGGGCAATTATAATAGGCTCTGGTACACCACAGCCGTTGCTATCCAGTATCTCAATGGCATGACTACCTGAATTTAAACCTGAAATAGTAATCATGCTGCCTAGTGTATTCAATCCACTAGCGGCTATGGGTGCATTACCATCTACTCTTATGGCATATGGTGCAATACCTACAGCGGTTAAGGTAATATCAATAGCGTAATTTCCTTCCGATCCAGAACACTGATTGTTTACGGAAAGGTTTATTTCAGGGGAAGGATCTGGTGAAACTACCACAGTATCAAGTTCAATACAGTTATTGGCGTCTTTAATATACACTATGTAGTCGCCTTCTTCCACATTAAAAACATTTGTAGTACTACCGGCCCAAGTCGCCACCGTTGGAGCCGTATCTGTTGGTAAGGCTATTTGGTATTCATAAGGTGCGGTACCAAATTGGCCAATGGCCGAAACTTGACCTGCATTTACGTTACAGTTATCATTTTTAATCAGAGTTGCCGCAACCTGTAAAGGATTTGTAGATTCTGAAATGGTAAAAACTTCGGACCCTACGGAACAACCATCATAGGTGCCACCGACCTCATCGAATAAGATATAGTAAATGCCAGGGGCCAAGGGCCCAACATTAGGTACTGTTACACCGGTTCCTACACTGGGTGGGTTAACGGAACTTGAACCACTAATCCCTGTAGATGTATTGGATTGAAAATTAAAAATCTCGTAATGGACAGCGGTCGCATCAGATGCATAGTTGTCAAAGGAAAAACTTACGTTTCCGTCAGCACTTCCGGTACATGTAACATTGCTAATAGTATCTAAGCTAGTCGTTAGATTGGAAGGGGTATCTATAGGTAGATCGGCACTTTCAAAATAATAACAGTTGCTAGTTAAATCATGTACGACAAAACTATAGGTTATACCTGGGATCAACCCTGTAAATGTTGCCGTATCCCCTCCAGAAGAATCAGCAGGCTGATAATCATTTGCTGGGTCATCTACGTAAGGGGCAACATAGGTTTCGAGAATGGCAAATTCGTAATCGCCACTACCACCTAAGCTTGTATTTACCGTAATGATTGCTGTACCACCCAGGGTACAATCTATTGTGGACGTAGATACATCAATATCTAAATCTTCTGGTGGAGAAGCGATTATGTTGATTGTCTGCACAGAACAACCATTAGCGTCAATTACATCTAACTGGTATATTCCAAATTCCAGAATGGTAAATGTATGGTCCTCCCCATTTGCAGTTGTTATATAGCTATTTGAGTGACCATTGTTTCCAGTAAGATAATACGTATATTCTGCGGTTCCTCCACTGGTATTGGTTACACTAATAGAACCTGGATCAGTACCATTACTTGTGTCACACATAATAGGAGTTACTGTAATGTCATAGGTAATAGGATCCGGCTCATTGATGATGATCGTTTGTGTGTCCGAGCATGATTTTGAATCTGTTACGGTTACTTCATATTCACCCGCAGGCAAACCGGAAGTTTGATTGCCATAAGGAGTTCCTGTCGTTATATTTACTACGGATATCGTATAAGGAGGTATTCCTGTGGTACCATTAATATTCACTTCAATTGTACCGCCATTTTCACCATTGCATAAAATTTCTGTAGTCTGAATTAATGAAATACTGGGAAGTACATATGGATCCACAGTTGTTGTGGTGCTTACCGAACATCCACTGGAATCGTAAATATTAAACATATAAGTACCTGCTGTTGGGGTGTTATATGTGAAGGGAATACTAGGTACTGTTGTACTACTTTGTTCCAATGTTCCATCCAAAAAGACTTCATAGGTATAATTTGGAGCTCCACCCGCTATAGAGATTTCGATTTCCGCTTCAGGTGAAATACTACAATCCAATCCTTTGATCAGGGTTGAAGAGGTTGCCAAGGTTGGAAATATTTCTAAGCTCGCCGAGCTCGGACAGTTTTTGCTATCTATGACCTCAACGGTATAACTGCCAGGTCCCAATCCTGTGAAATTATTGTCCGATTGGTAAGCCCCTCCATTTAATCGATACTGAAATGGGGCCGTGCCTCCGGAAACAACGTTTGCCGTTAGGCTCAGTCCTGTAGTACTATCGTAACATAAGCTGTTAGCGATTAATTCCAAAACCGGGGGAGGAGAAGGGGTAAATGCAAAAGTTTGTGTGACTTCGCATCCTCCAGCATCCCTAATTATAACGGTGTAGTTTCCTGATGTATCGGTTAACCCTGCAAATGTGTTGTTTCCTTGTGGACCTATACTAGATCCGGAAGGGTCTACCAATTCATATTCATAACCGCCCCATCCACCTGTGGCAGAGACAATAACTTCGCCCGGAGATAGACATGAAATTTCAGTAACCTTAAAACTTGACATAACAAGTGTGGAAGGTGGAGCCGTAATGGTAACGCTCGTGGTGGCCGCACAGTTTGTATCGGTATCTGTTACGGTAATGGTATATGCTCCTTCGGCCAAACCTGTAAGTGGAATGGCATTGGCTGTTACGTTTGTGTCTGAAAATGAAAGAGGTCCAGTTACCACATAGTCATAGGAAGTGATAAAACTACCCACATTAAAAGTAATAGCTCCATCCGACAACCCAAAACAGGTAACATTAGTGTTCAATTGGCCATTTACGGTAATTGGTACTATAGGGGCAATGGTATAACTCTCTTGAAATACGCAACCTTTATCATCCGTAACCTGGAAGGTATATGTTTTAGGGGAAAGACCTGTAAACGTTGCAGTGTTGCCATTATATACCGCGTCTGCAGCTGGGGCAATGATTTCATAGGTAAACGGAGCATTACCATCTACTACAGTAACAGTGACATCAGATACTAATGTAGGACAAACAGCCTGTGTGGAAGTAAATATTAAATCACTGGGTTGATTTAAAGGGGCCAGTGTAATTGGATCAGTTGTTAAGGTACAACCAGCTGAATCCCTTATCGTTATCGTATACGTACCTGCTACAAGGCCGGTAAACCGTTCGGCTCCTGCACCAAAAAAGAAGTTTACCCCATCGATGCTGTATTCATAAGGCCCCGTTCCGCCCATTACGTTTTGCGCCTCGATGATACCATCTTGTGTGCAGGTGTAATCTTGAATCAATACGGCATTACCGCTAAGGGCATTGGCCGGAGCGGAGATTGTGTGGTACTCAAAATAATCACAGGAAGCACTTCCTTTACGTTGGTTTATGACAATGGCGTAGTCACCTGATGACAACCCTGGAAAATTACCAGATGTATTGGTAGCCAAAGCATTGATATAATCGTAATTCTGTTCATCGAATGTAGATGCGTCAAACAAATAGTACGTTAGCTGGTATCCATTATCATTGACAAGATTGAATTTTATAGACCCGGTAGAGTCTCCAAAGCATAATACATCAGTTACCGAAGTAGCATTATATTCTGCTGCAGGTCTAAATTCAATGGAAACTGTATTGGAAATAGCTGGGCAGTTAAATCGGTCAAAGACAATAAAAGTATAGTCCCCAGGATCTAGAATATCAAAGATCTGGCTAGTTTGGAATGCTGAGGCAGGAACATCATTAAACGTTGGGTATGAGGTTACAGTTACCCCATCTTCATCCACATAAGACCAAATGGCATAGGTGTGAGGGGTTTTTCCTCCACCGGAATTCATAAGGATATTACCTTCTTTACAGGTGATATGTTGTGATACCCTTGCTTCTAAATAAAGGGTATTATAGTCCTCAACTATTATTTGCTGAGAATAGGAACAACCATCATCCGTTCTGGCAATTGCAATATAATTTCCATGATTAAGGTTTTCAAATGTAAAATTATTTCCCTGCTGAGTAGATTCGCTATCTAGAAGTGTCCCTTGACCTCCGTTGGAACCATCATCCAACCGGATTTCAAATTCATAATTAGGTAGGGCATTGTTAACCTGAATGTTTACCGATCCCAGATCGGTACAGGTTTCAGGAATTACATTAACTGCAAAGCTTACGTCCCTGTCTAGAATACCAATGTCGGGTGTACTAAAAACACACGCCCCTTCTATAGGATTCCCAGTATTATCCAATTGTGTAACCTCTACCCTATAACCACCATTTTCGCCCGGATTGAAATTAAAACTAGGTCCGTTGTTTGCACTAAAAGGTATGATTATGTTGCCATTTGCAGCACTCACTAATTGATAGCTGTAGGCATTTCCTAAATTTGTAATGGTAATGTTCCCCGGGGTAGTACAGATAATATCAGTTTTATTGTACTGTATGTCTAAATTATTCTGGAACACATTGAAATAATAACGATCAAAACAACCATTTTGATAGGTAATAACCAATCTATATTTCGCCGCTTCATTTACGTTGTAACTATTTCCTGCTGAAACCTGGGTCCATGTACAAGTAGCATTTTTATTGGCGCAATCATCACCAGTAGGACTACAACTTGCCTCATCCAGTCTTTCCCAAATTATACTCTGGGCATCCAGTATATTAACCTGTAAATTTGCGCTGTCATTGATTCCACATAGAAAAATTTTAGGCAACAGGTCACCATCTATACTACACTGAACAATTTCGCCGTTAATGTCGTTGGAAGGGTCAGTATCGCCATTGATCGAATTGTAATATTCAATAATTGGATTAGTATTGATACCACCACCATAGGGTTCGACTATTATTATTTCTTTAAATCCCTTGCAGGGATCGGCAACGATTTTATCAACAATATAGGTTCCTACGGTATTTACCAAGAGTGAACTTGGGTCATTGTCCGGATCACCATCGTTCATGATCCTATCGGTTGAATCGATCTGGCCATTACCATTTTCATCGCGGACCCAGATATATTCATCAAAATTATCCCCTGCATCCAATAATACATTTGCACCACAAAGCTTAACTGTACGCGTAAAGGTACAGTCGCTAAGGTCGTCCAAAAGAAAATTGGTTGCTCCGGGGACTACAAATCCACAATTATCAAAATTATAGACACTGGGATCATCGGTAATTACATTGGTATTGATTGCCCCAGAATAGGTAGAATATGCCAAGTTTTGTATTTGGTCGGTACAGGCGTCGACAAAATCATAACAGTTCTCGGCCACTTTTACCCGCATACGAATACTGTATTCGGGCGCATTTTCCAGGATAAGATTTTGAGGTACGGTAAACACGATTGTTCTAGTTAAAGCATCAAACGTATAGGTTACCCCTGCAGGTAGTATCAAATTTGCCTCGTCTAAAGCAACATTTATGGGTAGAACATCCCTTATCGTATAATTAACCGCATCATCATTTCCTATATTCTGAAAAGTCAGCACGTAATCTAATGGTTGACCTAAGTTCACGCCCATATTTGTAATATCGTTGCCCCCAATATCCTCAACTCTTTTTTCAAGAACAATTGTTGGTTCGATCTGTTCAACCAAAAAAGTGGTCAAGAAGGCACCATAACCGTCACCTGAAGAGGTAAAACGCAATGTGGCACTGGTTTCATCATTGGGCAGTATGGTATTATTAGGATTACTAAGGTCAAAAATATCAAGGTCCAATCCCAAAGTATTGGTCCCAAAGGGCGTCCGGGTGGAAACTTGCACATCGTTTTCGGAAATGGTAGAGTTAAAAAAATTGTTGACTGGGTTGAGGGTAGTGGTAGACAGATCAATGAATGATGCTGTCGTGCTCGCTTTTAAGGCGAACTTATCGTTTAATATACCCCTATCGCCTTCTAAAGCCCCTACACCTATTCTGGCATTTACCGGAAAACCGGAAGGTAGGGTCTTAAAACCGCTAACATTTACATCTACAGACCCAACTGCACTAGACATGCCCGCATAGCCATCGAATGTAGAAATAAACTTTCCCGTTTCAGATGGGTTTTCATAGATAACGACCATAACCCAACCCGCAGAACTGGAACCATTCCTTACTCCTTTGGTGGCACGAACATTCGCGATTGTATACTCGCCATTTGGATCTGCATTGGCACGTACCAAATCTGTAACGTTCTTATAACAGATATAGGGTGAATCTTTAAAGGAATTATTGATATTGCTGTAGTCATATCCATCAAAAATAATATCATCTTCATCTCCAGCTACATCAGCGGATGTATCGGCAGTTAGGTCAACATAACCTCCTCCAGGTGTCTTGAATTTAATATTGAACCAATCTTCAATCCTTGGTGTTCCATTAAATTGCGCCGATCCATCGGTACTTCTTTCATTTGGGTAGGTTGCCGCCCAATAAAGTCCAGCATAACGAACCTGAGAACAGGATGGATCAGGAATATTCAGCTCCGCACTACTAGAACTAAAAGTAGAAGGATCTCCATCAATATCGATGTACTCCATCCAGAGGCTATTATTATTGTTTGTTCCATTATATGCTGTGTTTGCTTGGGCAGGGTCCGCTTGCGAGGCTCTATTTAAGATATTGTTCCCCGCAAAAATTATATTTCCTCGAATGTCCATACTGCCTCCGTTCAGCCTAGGGGTGAAGGGAACGGCTTCTTGGGCATTGGATGTGAACAAGGAACCTATCAATAGGAAACAAAGTGCCATCAGACATTTAAATTCGAATTTTTTTGAGCGCATAGGTTGGTTAAGTTTGAGACAATACGATATGCAGATTCATTTATAACAAATCTGCATATCATGCACTAAATTTCAATTATTCTATGGCCTTGAAAACTAAATGTTGTAAAACCTCTAATTTATGTTGTAAGAAAAAACTTTCATTACTGTTCAACGATTTTATCCGTCAAACAGCATCTATATCAAAATCAAATATTATGGTATTTGGGCGTAATTGTGGATGATAACCTATTCATAAAAACCTTTTTTTTGATGATTCATGCAAGATTATCCCAGAAAAATTACCTGCCACCTCTCATGTCTTTTTTCTCAAATTTAGATGGGTAAAATCGTTTATTCTTATCTACCATTATAAATATCAAAGCGCATATGTTTTGGCCAATGATAATACGTAAGTTTTTCTGGCAGGTTTAAAATTCCATATATATATCACAGCTTTTATTATCATAAATTTCACCGAAAAATAAAAAGGATTCGATTTAAAGAAAAAGGGATTTAATAGCAATAGTCCAAACTATTTGATGCTCCCCAAAAACAAAACTTATGTTCGAATGAATGATAACTTTCTAAGTGAATTTCAAGAAGGACTTCGAATATTCTAAATAAAAAAGTGCACAAAACCGTGTAAAAATAATTGCTAGGTCACTGTTCATCGTAAAGTCCTGAGGACTTTCCTTCCGTATTTTCCCTTTGCTATCTTGAAGGCTCAAACACGCAACTATTTTTACACAAACCGTTGTTCTTTATCATGACCAAACATTAACCAATGATAAAATTCTTTAGAAAAATTCGCCAAAATTTACTTTCTGAAAATAAATTCAGCAAATATCTACTTTATGCAATAGGAGAAATCATACTTGTGGTTATAGGTATTCTAATCGCTTAACAAATAAACAATAACAACAACTACAAAGAACAGAGGAAAACAGAACAAGAGTATTTAATATCACTTCAATCAGAATTTAAATTGAACCTTGAAAAACTTAATGTATCGATTGATGAAAATAAAGTTCGAAAAAAATGCTCTTGAGGACCTTTTAACTTTATTCAATATTTCTGTGCCCGATAGTGTCAGCAACAAATCAATATCATTAATGATTCATCCTATTTTTGGTTCGGATTTAAGTTGTAAACCCTCACTAGGTGTCGTGAGTGATATAATAAGTTCTGGAAAATTGAATATCATTTTGAACAAAAACTTGAGGCAGAAATTGGCCTCCTTTGAAAGCTCATTAGATTATTTAAAAATTCAAGAGGAGGAAGCAAATAACCTAAAAAAAAGTTTAAAATACTTGTTATTCAATGAGTTAAATATTCGTAATATTCAAAAAAGTCTAGGTAGACAGTTTAAAACCAATCGATTTCGGAGAGCGTAAATAATAAGCGTATATTCAATTCAGTTGAATTGGAAAACTATCTATTGGATTACTCACTGGTAACAAATGCTGCGAATGGTCCGAGCTTTTTTGGAGGCTTAAAAGAAGACATAGAGTTCATATTAAAAGAAATTGAAAATGAGCTGAATAAATAACGAAAGCACAACATAGAACTGAGGCATTTAAGATAGTTAATATAGGCTTCCCAAGAGGTCTATATATATATATTGGAAAAGTCTCTAAATTGAAAAGGTAAAACAAAAATTCAGCTCTGTTTTAATTCGAAAAAGTTAGTGCCTTTTTACATACTACATATAATATTGAAAACATATGTGTGGTAGATGATAGTTATAATTGATTACCTCTTACAACATTAATATAATTATCTATTAATTTTTCTTTAGGAACCCCTTACCAAATGCACTCAGTGGGTTTACTATTCTAAACCATTATTTTGACCAGAGCGATATTTAATATCCGCTTTTTTCTTTATTTTAAGTTTTTACTTTATAACTATCACTTTATACTTCTGGGCGTTCAACCATAAACGTAATGCAAATAGCAGCCAAATGGCTGCTATTTATAGTTAAAAAAGAAAAAAGGCACTAAATAGTGTAGATGTAACCTTAGTCTTAATGGAAATCGACAAAATTACAAGCCTACCACATACATAAAAATATGGCTTCTACTGTTTCCCCAAAAAAAACTTCCCTTAAAGAATTCTAAGAAATGGATTTGGGAACCTACCCCTGACTTTTACTAGTTTTGATTTAATCTAATTTAGTTTTGTTAACCTAATATTCTTAAAACCTATATCGTATCCCTAATGCAATATCCAGTCCCAAATCGTCACGATAATTATCGTTGAACGCCAATTCTGGTCTAAAGTCTAACGAAAATTGTAAAGGCACATTTAAATTATATTCAATGCCAATATCCCCTGCTAATAAAGCAAATGACCCATCATTAAAATTATCGTTAGAACGGTTATTAAAAGAACCTATTCCTCCTCCAAGACCAACATACCAATTAAAATGGTTTTCCAATGGCATAACCCATTGGTGGAGTCCAACTAATTTATATGCCTCTATATCATTTGAATCTCTCCATCCCAAATCCAATTCCAAACGTGTTTTGGAGCTTAGACGTGGTTGATATGAGATTTCGCCTCCAAATCCGTCATTATCCCCTAATCTAAGCCCTAATGCATTTTTTGAGATATCTTGGGCATTGATAGTAAAACCTATTGCTAATGCTATTACGGCTGTCATTATTGTTCTTTTCATGTTTTTTAATTATTTAAATTGATTTTAATTAATATTATTTTTGTGAGACTGAAACAGTTAGAGTTGTCCAAATGAAAGAGTGTGAAAAGCTCTTCTAATTCAAATAGATTACCATACTTGAGGCCTATATTTGACCAATTATTGTTTCCCTACTTTCATTTTAAATTGATTTATATTTTTAATTTGGTTAATCTCATTTTTTAAATAAAACCAGCAGCAATATGACCGCCAGGTAGCCAATAAAAAAAGTGAAACATTTTCGCATATGGAGTATGTATTAATAATAATGAGGCTTTTTTATTGATTTGTTTTGGATGTTTCCAAAACAAAATTGGTTAACACCTCATTTTGGAGCTTCCCAATAAGATGTGCACTATAGTGCTCATGATGTAAAAACTTTAATCTTACACCTTATCAATTTGTTTACCACTCTTTAAATCAAGTAGGACTGTTTTTAGGTCTTTGGCAAATTCCTTCTCCTTTAAAGTTATGGAGCTAACGTTATAATATATTGGTCTAAGAAAAGCCATTGTATAATTCAAAATTCCAAAAAAATATTTTTTCATTATTATCACAAGTGTCACTTAATTAGGAAACTGCATATCTAAATATAACAGCAGTCAAAAGTGCGATATGATATCAATGGAATTACTATATAACTATTTTTAAAAATTACATAAATCACATCTTTTATATTTTTTATTCACTTTCCTGATTTGGAGCTAAAACTTAAATAAAACAAACTCTTCTTCTTTTAAAATTCCTGTAGTCCTTTATGGTTTCTTACTAATACCTTTAGATTTGGCCCTATTAAAGGTTTAAAACATGCTTCAAGTTTGTTGACGAAATTATGTAAGAGGTTATATTTTATATAGAGCCCTTTTTCGATAAAAATAACGTACCTTAAAAAGGAATGATAAGGGTTAAAAAATCTTTCAAACCAGTATCATGTTTTTTATTCCTATGATGTACTTTCCATCAAAAAACTTTAGATCCCTTTGTTTTTTGATTAGGAACAAGAGTAATTTACATCACATTTTTTTAGACAACGTTCCATTTGCTTGCGGACAATTAATATTAAACCCCAATGATTATATATGTAAAATACATGGTGAGTTTACGCTGTAAAATGGTCGTAAAGCAAGAACTTCAAAACCTTGGCTTACATTGTATAAATATAGAACTCGGGAAAATCGAAATTCTTGAAAAAATCACTGATGCCCAAAAAGAGAAACTAGGTGAAAAACTAATATCCTATGGACTTGAGTTGCTAGATGATAAGCGGAAGATTTTGATTGAAAAAATCAAATCAGTGATTATCGAAATGGTGCATTATTCGGATGAAATACACAAGGTCAACTTTTCTGAATATATAAGCGAAAAATTGAGTTATGACTATACCTATTTGGCAAATATCTTTTCCGAAGTTAAAGGAGTCACTATTCAGCAATATATCATCTTACATAAGATAGAAAGGGTAAAGGAACTGTTACTCTATGACGAGTTGAGTCTAAAGGAAATATCATATCTGCTAAACTATAGCAGCATTGCCCATTTATCTTCGCAGTTTAAAAAAGTTACAGGGCTTACCCCATCGTATTTCAAAAAACTAAAAGAAAAACGCTTTGTTAACCTAGAGGATTTGTAATGCCTAGTAACATTATATCTAAAACCAATCTTGATTTTGAAATGTTTTTAAAAGCGGAATTCTTCCTTCATCTTCCTGATACTATAAATCCAAATCAGCCAGATTATTTTAAAAAGCGAGCCA
>TARA_R110000765_G_scaffold18661_3_pt1 | contig 18258 bp, 14 predicted proteins | sample TARA_R110000765 | Tara Oceans TARA_R110000765 (sample SAMEA4398168) | marine metagenome | biome: Polar Biome; feature: [MES] marine water layer (ENVO:01000295) within the mesopelagic zone...; material: water (ENVO:00002006), including particulate matter (ENVO:01000060) such as...... | reverse complement strand
GTTTTAGTTTGAATGTAATTAGCTAACAATGCTTGCTTAAGCACTTGAAATAAAAAAGCAGATAATAAGATCAGACTCCATTATTATAGTGCTTATATATACATTTAAGAGTCAACACCATGAACAAATACTCACAAGTTTTTTTCACCAGTATTATTTTATCAAGTTTAATCGCGTTAACCGGTTGTTCATCAAATGCGCCCATTTTAGGTGTTGATAATGGCCAATTAACGCCGTGCCCAGATAAACCTAATTGTGTTAATAGTTTTGCAGAAGATGAAGCGCACCACATTAACCCGATTGTTTCTAAAGGATCTGATGGTGTAGTTAAAAATAACATTCTGAATGTTATTAACTCGTTGGAAAACTCGAAAGTCACTGCGACCGAAAGTCGTTATGTTAGAGCTGAGTTTACCTCAGACCTTTTTGGTTTTGTTGATGATGTTGAGTTTTACTTCCCTGAATCTTCAATGAACCAAACAACTATACATGTTCGTTCAGCGTCTAGACTTGGGTATTCAGACTTTAATGTTAATAGAGAACGTGTTGAGTCACTTCGACTTAAGCTAGAAGCACTTGAAAAGTAAATTACTTTACTAAATTGAGTTCGCTATATTAACTTGGTTACGTTTAATAGCGTCATGAAATAATGTGGCGTTTATTTTATTGATTTGGCGTAGCGGTTTTGATAACAAGTCATTATTGTTAATAACCTAAAGTACCATTTTTCTCGATAAGAATCGGCTGAAATCTTTCAAGCTTATTGTCTTTAGTTTTATAAATAGTCTTATAAATATTCTGATATTGTTTAAACGAATTTTTAAATTATGCTGTTTTCTATTTCAGGGGCTTTATGAGTAAACTCAAGCCAAATACTTTTATCTATGGCATTTTTAGTGAGTATTTTATCGCACTCAGCATCAGACATTATGCCTTTATCTACCATTAAATATAATTCAGTTAATTGATTTGCTTTATACAACAATGCAGCTAAAGCTGAGCTGGGTTTAGTTTGTTGTTCTTTCAAAGCTTCGCAGTAAATTTTTGGTAGTTTCCACTCAATGGCTATTAGATAACTAATGCTAACCGACATTTCAGTCATCAATTTTTTAAATACGGTTGTGCCTGGCAGACTTGATAATTCTTCAGCTAGCGCATGTGATAAGCAATCAAACACGATGACTTTTCCAAGATCGTGAATTAAGCCCAAGAAGTAAGCATCGAAAACGTTTTCATCATGCTTTGCCGCTAAAAGCTCACAAAGCGTTGCACAATGTACACAATGAAGCCAAATTTGTTTACCAAACATAATGTAATAAATCGGTTTGCTTGGAATAACTTTAGCCATTAAGAGTGTAGTGGCGATACGTAACAGACCCGATAGCCCTAAAAAAGTAATAGCACGATTTAACGAGACTATTTCTTTGTCACCGCGATGATAAAGGGCGGAGTTGGCTGCTTTTAGAACAGCTAAAGCAAATGCGGGGTCTTGCTCAATTATTTTAACAAAGCTGAGTACACTTGTGTCGGGATCGTCAATTGCATTCAACAAGCGAACTAACATCGCGGGTAGTACTGGAATTTGTTGGCTAAGGCTAGAAGGGGTATTTAAAATAAGCTTAACTTTTTGCAGTACTTTAGTTTCTAGCTTACTCATGGGGATATTAGTATTAATATCTCCGAACATAATGTCATAAAAGTTTGTTGAAATGTTAGTTAGCATTTGAATATTTCCTTATATTCTATAAGTCGACATTATTGAGTTTTTAGGTAAATAAATACTATAAAGTTAAAGTAACTATATCATTTGGTAAAAAATTGTCGATAACTTAGCCATATTTTTACACATTATTACAAATTATTCTGTACGGCTGTTGATAAAATATCGTCGCCATTTTCTACCATGAACTTATGAAAAGCGTTTGCGAGTAGGGTTGGCTGTCGAGAGGCGTTTTGCACTAATCGCCATTTACTGCGAATGGGAAAGTGATCAACATTAATAATTTTCACCCTTGGCATAATACCAAAATCTAAACTGTGTTTGCTAAGCACAGATATGCCTAAACCCGCTGCAACCGCTTGTTTTATGGCTTCACTACTGGCAATGGTCATTTTTTCATTTAAGGTCAGGCCATGCTGTTTAAATAGCTCTACGGTATATTCGCGAGTACCAGAGCCTGCCTCACGCAAAATAAATGGGTAATGGCTTAAGCGCGCTAAACTCACTTTTGGAAATTGTGCTAACTCATGATTTTCAGGCACCACTACGACCACTTCATTATCTAAAAAAGGTGTTTCAAGCACTTTTACATTTTGTGGAATATTACTGAAAATATAAAAGTCATCTCGATTATCAATGAGTCGACTTTGTATTTTTTCTCGGTTACCTATCTCTAACTTAATTTCGACCTTTGGATGTTGCTTGGCAAAGGCGGCTAGCAACAAGGGTAAAAAATATTGTGCGGTGGTAACAACTGAAATTAATAAGGTGCCGGTGATCACGCCTTGTAAATTATCTATATCAGTTTTGAGATTATCTAAACTTTGAAATATGGTATTTGCACTGCGCAACACTGCCTTACCTGCATCGGTTAGGGTTAGTTTTCGCCCGTGCATTTGGTAAACAGGTAAGCCGATTAAATCGCTTAAATTCTTTAACTGAATAGACACTGATGGTTGCGATATATGCAGATTTTCGGCAACAACTGACAAACTTTGATAACGTGCCAACGCTTGAATAAGTTGTAATTGCCTCATTGTTGGCTGCCGGTTTGACTGCAAATTTAATGGCATATAGATTTTTGTCTATGATAAAGATTAATTTTATATATTAGACTCTATTTAAAATTAATTCTACGCTTATGTTACTTAGCTTAATAAGAGAACAAAGTATGTTAGAAACCATATCACAAAATATTCGTTCACTTGGTTCGGTACTGGGTAAAACCATTGCCAATGATAAAGGCCAGCGTTGGCTAGAAAATGTTGAGCGTGTACGCTTACTTGCCAAAGATGGTGTTGCACAAGACACGCTTGCTATTGATGAGCTACAAACCTTATTTGAATCTTGCGATGAACAAGACTTATTAATTTATGGTCGCGCGTTTAGCCAATTTCTGAATCTGGCTAATATTGCAGAGCAGCAACATACCACTAGCGAACAAGGCTTAGCAGAGCTTGATTTACCACACCCATTAGCCTCTTTAAAAGAGCAAGTGAATGGTTGTACGCCAGAAGCATTTTTGTCAGCCATTAATAAACTCCATATTGAGTTAGTGTTAACTGCGCATCCAACAGAAGTTAATCGTCGTACGTTTATTCATAAATACCATGAAGTTGCAGAAGAATTAGCGCAATCAGGTGCTGATTTAAATGGCCGCATTGAAGAGTTAATTGAACAAGCGTGGCACACCAGTGAAATACGTTCGCAACGCCCAACTCCACTAGATGAGTCGCGCTGGGGCTTAGATGCCATTCGCGATAGCTTATGGTTTGCTGTACCGACTTTTGTGCGTGAGCTTGACGAATTATGTCAGGCGGTTACTGGCCAAGCATTACCTTTAGATGCAACACCAATAACTATGGCAAGTTGGATGGCGGGTGACCGTGATGGTAATCCGTTTGTTACTGCCAAGTTAAGTAAACAAGCGATTATTAATGCAAGGCTGCTGGCGGCTGAGTTGTATTTAATCGATTTTCAAAGCCTCTATCTTGAGCTTTCGATGAATAAAGCCAGTGATGAATTAATCGTTGCGGATACTGATAATATTGGTCCTTATCGTCATATTTTAAAGCAAACCATTGCACAACTAGAACGTAGTGTTTCGCTGTTGAAAGAAAATAAAATCAGTGGCGTTATCGCTAGCCCAGAAGCATTGCTCAAGCCTTTAGTTATTTGTCGTGAGAACTTATTAGCTGCAGGACTCGACCGAGCTGCTAATTCAATGTTGCTAGACGTTATTCGTAAAATACATTGTTTTGGGATTTCATTAGTTAAGCTTGATGTTCGCCAACACAGTGAATTTCATGATCAAGCCATTTCAGAAATTACCCAAAGTTTAGGCTTAGGCGATTATTTATCGTGGAATGAACAAAAACGTTGTGAATTTCTTCAACAAGAACTTAACAACCCAAGACCACTCTTACCGAAAGTAACATGGAGCGAGCAAACGCAAGAAGTGCTCGATACGTTCAAGTTCATAGCAGAACAACCTAAAGAAGTATTAGGTATCTATATTATCTCGATGGCCAGTGAGCAAAGCGATGTTCTAACGGTTAACTTATTAATGAAGGCGACAGGCCTTACTTGGGATATGCCGATTGCACCACTGTTTGAAACCCTAGACGATTTAAACAGTGCTGCAGGTGTTATTGATAAGTTATTAACTGATAAAGATTACACAAAACGCACCCATGGCGCGCAGCACGTAATGATAGGTTATAGTGATTCAGCAAAAGATGCTGGCGTGCTAGCTGCAGCATGGGCGCAGTACCAGGCTCAAGAAGCATTAGTTGCAGCAGCTAAAAGTCATAATATTGTGCTGAAATTATTTCATGGTCGAGGCGGCACTATCGGTCGTGGCGGCGGGCCAGCTCATGCAGCTATTGCATCGCAACCTCCAGGAACTTTAGAAGGTGGTCTAAGAGTTACAGAGCAGGGCGAAACCATTCGCTTTAAATTTGGTTTACCTAATTTAGCCGTAAGGAGCTTACATTTATATGCCAGTGCAATATTAGCTAGCTTAGTTAAACCACAACCTGCGCCGAAAGACACATGGCGAAAAGCAATGGAAGACATGGCACAAAGCAGTTGTGATATTTATCGTGACTATGTCTGTGAGCAAGACGATTTTGTTACTTATTTTCGACAAGCCACCCCTGAGCAAGAGCTGTCATCTTTACCGTTAGGCTCTCGTCCTAGTAAACGTAAGTCTGACGGCGGTATTGAATCGTTACGTGCTATTCCGTGGATATTTGCATGGAGCCAAAATCGATTAGTAGTACCCAGTTGGTTAGGTTTTGGTCAGGCGATTTCAGATGCAGGTTTAACGCACAAAGACGCGATTAAAGATATGCTAGATAACTGGCCATACTTTAGAGCCCGTATCTCGCTGACTGAAATGGTGTATTTAAAGTCTGATATTAATATCTCTAAATTATACGATCAAAGCTTAGTTGAAAAGAGCTTACTGCCCATGGGCGAAGCATTAAGAACACAGTTAACCGCGGATAGAAAAACAGTGCTTGAGTTACTTGGACAAACAGAGTCTTTGGAGAGTGATCCTTGGAACCTGACTTCATTTAATTTACGCCGTCCGTACCTGCTACCTTTGCACTTATTGCAGATAGAAGCATTAAAACGTTTACGAAAACAACCTGAACATCCGGTTTGTGAACAGCTATTAATGGTTAGCATGACAGGTATCGCAACGGGAATGCGAAATACCGGTTAGTTTTTAAATGAAAAGCATTACTTAGACTATGAAGCAGCCATTTTCGGCTGCTTTTTCTTTTTTATAACAGTAATAAATGGCGAGTGAATTTTGATGTTTATTTAAGCGCCGTTACGCTTTGCTTGCGGTTTTCTCAGGTGGGGGCATATTGTGTATTTTTATAACTTGTCTAGACTTAATTATACATTAACAAGGATGGTGGAATTACCCTATGCGCGACGGCTATCAAAAAGATTTTTTACCTTCATTCAATATTGAGTTGCCTAAGCCAAGCTTATCCCTTTCAGGTGATGTGTTACAACCACCGGGCTTACTGGATGGCAATGTAGTCATTCCTTATATTCATTACTCGCTCATTATGAGTAAGTCTACCAAGCAGGCGCTATTTTCCGCTGCCAATGTTGATAACGCCATTGCGCAGACGGTATCGGGTTATAAAGGTCGTAAATGGTTTATTGATGCGCGTGTCGGGAGAAATAATCAAATAACTAATAGTGCTTATATCGGAACACCGTGGGATAGAGGACATTTAACTAGACGTACCGCAGTTACTTGGGGGGATTACAATACAGCATTATCTGCTAGCAATGATAGCTGTGCTTATACTAATGCTTCTATGCAACATAAGCGTTTTAATGAAGATGAATGGCGTGTACCAGAAACAGCGGTTTCTAAATTCAGTTTATCAAAAGACAATAAATTAATTGTGATGACAGGGCCAATTTTTACTACCTGCGATCGCTTTTTAACTAAAGGTGTTGGCTTTGAATCCGTTCGTATACCTTCAGGATTTTGGAAAACCCTTACTTATGTTGACCATAACGATAAGCTCGTTACCTCAGCATATATATTCTTCCAAGATACCGACACGTTAAGAACTACTAAAGCTAAGCAGCGCATTAAGTTAAAAAACTTCCGTGTAACGACAACAGAATTACAATTATGGACAGGGTTAGAGTTCGAAAAAAAAATGTTTGATAGTAACCCGCTTTGTTTTTATACCGGCCCAGAAGCCATTAAAGTTAACAGGTTAAAAGATTTATCTAATTCAACAGAAGCCTTATTAGCTGCAGGGGTTATAGAAACTGACGCTTATAACGAAGCAAAATACACCCTTGAACTGAAAGTGCTTTATGAATTGATTGAAGAGTTGAGTTGGTATTAAATAAATAATGTTATTTGCTTTAAGTTAATCGCACACTTTACGATTGACGGACTGAAATCCGACCTACAAAAAGCAATAATTCAACGCTATGCTATTCCCCGTAAGCCTTATTTAGGTTGGACTTTAGTCCATCAAACCAAATATTTATTTAACTATAATTAACTCTGTTTATTGATATCAGTTTTTTCTTCTTCATTTTCACTCATAACTAATTTAATTTTTGAAAACAGAGCTTTATTTGGATATCCATCAGCAATCAGTTGATGTTTTAGTTGGAATGAGCGAATAGCGTCGCGACTTTTCGGCCCCCAAATCCCATCAGGTTTACCGGTTTCAAAACCTAAAATATTGAGTTGGCTTTGCAACGTTTTCATTTCTTCAAAGCTATATCTGTTATCTAGGGCTTGTTGGCTTTGCAAAAACTTAAGCCCGTCAACACCAATTAACTTATTTGCTAATAAACCGACTGAAAGCGCGTAACTTTTAGACAAGTTCCACGTCATAATAACGTTGAAATTAGGGTAGAGTAAAAAAGCGGGCCCTTGATGACCAGAAGGAAGATAAAGTTCTGCCTGAATATCGTAGCTCGATAGTGCTTGGTTGTTGGTTTTGGTAACACCTAATTGTTGAAAGTAACTCAGCGGGTAGTATTGATCAAAGCTGACTTTCTCAAAGGCAAAGTCTTCAGGTAATTTAACTTCTCTGCCCCAACGTTCTTGTGCCTGCCAACCTATCTTGTTTAAGTAATTAGCCGCGGTAGTTAGTGCGTCAGCCTCACTTTGCCAAATATCAACGTTGCCGTCATTGTCGCCATCAACGGCATATTTTAAAAAAGCGGTTGGCATAAACTGCATATGTCCCATAGCACCTGCCCAAGAACCTTGTAGTTGCTCAACCTTCACTTTTTCTGTTTCAATTAAAGTGAACAGGTTTAATAATTCTAGAGTGAAAAATTCACTACGGCGTTGATCACATGCCAGTGTTGCTAGCGAGTTAAGCACTGACATTTTACCTTTATGTTTACCAAAAACGGTTTCTAAACCCCAAAATGATACTAAGTATTGGCGGGGAATTCCGTACTTACTTTCCAATCTATCAAATAGTACTTTGTTTTGTTGTAGTTTCTCTTTGCCAACTCGGACATGATAATTACTCACTCTGGCTTTGATGTATTGCTCAAAGGTTTGGGTAAATTCAGGTTGTTTTTTATCTAAAGTAATAACGCGTTCAATAGGCGTAATATTATCAATAACGGTTTGAGTTATATAAGTGGAAAATCCTGTGTTTTTTGCACGTTCTGCTAAGTTGATTTTGCACTGCTCAAAGTTTTCGTCAGCAATAGTTGCGTTTGCCAGCATTGGTAAAAGTGCACAGGTCGTTATAAGTTTTCGGTAATTGAAAAAAGTCATAATTTGTTTAACCAGATAATTCGATGAGGTCATGAAAAAATATTCCTTAACTAATATTGAAACTGAATTTGAGAAATAATATGTAAGTACAATACCATGGCTAAATATTACATTGATGACAATCTTTAATTATATATTTGATAAAAAATGTGTCTCAACATTATTCAACAATAGGTAGCGGTTAATCGTTAGATAATAACAACAAAAGCAAGTTACTGACTAGGCATTCGGTTTTTCAAACGGCTATAATAGCTATTATAAAATACCCTAGGGCAAGCGTAGTGAATGTTAAAAAGTAGTGGTCAATGGCAGCGCAATTATGAAGAACAAGGTTTCTTTGTAGTGAGGAGTTATTTCAGTGTTGCAGAAATAGCAGAACTTAGAGCCGTGGTGTTAAAATTTCATCAATTATGGCAGCAAGACAATGCTACGTTTTATCAAGAAGAAGCGTTTAATTCTTCACTTATTACTGGCAGTGAATATTTAGCAAGCGACGATAGAATAGCCTTGTTTAATTTTATTAGCTCGAAAAAAGTGATGCATATTGTTGAGTCAGTGATCGCTAACAAACCTGCATTTATGAATACCCAACTATTTTTTAATCCTGTTAATCCTGCCCAAAAAGACTTCTGGCACCGTGACTGCCAGTATGATCATGATCTTGCAGGCCAGAAACTTGCCATTCAACAAACACAAGTACTGCACTTACGAGTTCCACTTTTTGATGAGCTAGGTATGGAACTTGTGCCAGAAACGCATAAGCGTTGGGATAACGAAGAAGAGTTCAATGTTCGACAAGAAGAAAAGGGCAAGCTGAGTAGTGATGACTTATCAACCGGTAAAAAAATAAGCTTAGCTGCTGGCGATTTACTGGTATTTTCAGCTGATATGATCCATCGTGGTTTATATGGCTTAGACCGATTAGCGTTGGATATTTTAGTGTTTGATTCTGCCGGAGATTTTGCTGATTATGTGGACGATGATTGTTTGCCAGATAATTCGATGCTAGATAAAATTGCTGATCCTAGGCTATTTATGAATACCCTAAATTTAAAATCGGCTACTTAGTATAATGCTCACAAAGCAAGTTAAGCAAAGCTCAGTTAAGTAAAGTTAAGCGAAGTTATAATCCCTGAACTGCACAATTTATCATTGGCTGATTTATAAAAAAGGCATAAGTCACTTTATGACATTATGCCTTTTTTTATCGTTTTATAGTTATTTCATTAACTCAATACTAGGGTGTTTCTAGCGCGATAGCTGCCATTCTCATGGTACTTTCAAATGATTCTGCACCGGCGATAAATAAGCCATTGTGACAGAACATCGCATCGTCAATACCCGTAACTTCTTGCAGCGCTTCGTTCGACAAGCCAGCCCATGGAGCAGGTAATGATTTTCTATCTTCGAATGATCCTGGTTCAACCGGCACGGTTTGAATACGCCATGGGCCAGATCCTGATGGGTAAACCATATATAAGGCTTGTTCAGACAGTTTGTGTACTGTTGTTTTCCAAGGTGTGTATTTTTCTAACACAATCACACGTGGATCTTCAGCTTTCTCAATTGCTTCAGCAACGATTGATTTAGCACTGATGCCACCGTCAGCAGAAGCGATAAAACGTGCTAATACTCGCGAGGCAAACTCTACGGCTTCATCAAAACAAGTATCAAAGTGGCTCTCTTCTTGCCAAGTTGGATTAAACATGGAGATGGTCTGGCTAAGACTAATACCTTGAGCAACACCTTCAACATGTCCGCAGTCTATGGCGTCAATAGTTGACACTAAACCTGCATCAACTGAATGAGCAACTTCTTGATTACCTTTACATATTTGTAAACCATACTTTTGCCAAATTAAACCAAATGATGAATAAGGAATACCATTTTCACGGGCACCTGCACCGCCACGTTGATGATGATCGAAACGACCAGCATCAGCGTCATATTCACCACCTACATCAATAACAATATCTGCTTGAGCTATTACACTTAAGTCACGGGTACGAACTAGGTTAAAAGCAGGGAATACTTGCTTAAGTGCGGCAATACCGAAAACATCGTCAGCATGAAAGTTACCGTTGTGAGTTACTATCGTTATATTATTCAATTGAGTCATTTATATAGGGTCATTTTTGAAAGGAATGAGTAGGTGATGTGAGTTAATTTAGGGTTTAAAAGCCAGCTTAATAAACGCTTTTTACCGTAAAAACTACAGTGGGATTCTATACGAATAGCGCGTATAAAAACAGCTGATTTTTAATCTGTAACTGTCTAGCTAAAATTTGATTTTTATAATGGTGGCTTGGTTGATTATTATTCGAGATATTTACTTTCGATTTATTTGATAAATATGAAGGGAAGTCGCACTTTAAAAATGCGACTGTATAAAGTTTATCAATTCACAATTCACAATTCACATTTCACAATTCACATTTTTATTCAATTTCTATTATCGGCAACCAACGATTGGCTGGCTCTAGTTCGTCAATGTCATGCGCAGTAATGGGGGGTAATGTTGTATCTTGTGGCGGCGCTGCCAAAAGATTTAAGTCAACGGCCATAGCGGTGCCAATTAATTTATCTGAGCTGAGCTTAAAATTATAATAAATACCTTGATAAAAATTAGCGCCAAATTGAGATGCTTTTTTGTACATGAATAATAGGTCATGTGAAAGCCAACTAAAATCTGTTGTGGTGATATTTCTCGGGCTACTATATGGGTAAGCGAGATGGCACCATAATTCAGGCCCTTCTAAGCATTTCATTTCTTTCATCGACAAAAAATAATCTTTAAATATTTGGTGTTCAATATCCATTTGATAATGAATTTTTTCTGCTTTATTTGAGAAAGTAACTGTACCGATAAAATATTTATTTCCCTTATTATCAACTAAATGTATTTTTTTTGTGCCTTGGTAAAAGTTATCCGGTTGAATAATATCGTGTTGTGTAACACAGGATAATGTAAGCAAGGCGAGAAAAAGTATGATGTATTTATGCATTTTAAAAGGCCTTTAGCGATAGTGTTTAGTTACTTTAAAGGAATTATAAAATGTGTATATAACACTTAGGGAGGATTTTTATCTTTATTGAAGTACTAGTGTGCTGAAGTAAATAAAATGAAATGGTGCTTGTAACACCATCTCATTTGTAAAGGTATTATGAGTTTACGGCCAAATTTTCTCTACATACTCAGGGTGGTCAATAAACGGATTACGGTTACCTTGATGTAAATAAGCGGCTTCGTTTCTATCAATTTCTTTTTGACTTACTGGGTCGTTAGCGTGCCAGCGTAATAGCATATTTAGCTGCCATGTTTCGAACACTTTATTACTACTGCCGTCTAATATAGCATCGCCGTAAGTGCTATTTGTTTGCCAATTTGAAATTACATCTTGATAGCGAGTTGCCATGTAAAGTTGAGCGCGTGCTAAATCACCTTTAAATTCATCAATAGGTTCAAATACTGTGCCGTTATAACCTAATGCTGCAGTGGCTGAGCCGAGTTTACTATTGTTGGTAGAAGTGAACGTTGCACTTGCTACTTCACCATAAGGGAAGCCACTGCGCTTTGAGTTTACAAAACCATCGGTAGCAAAAATATGATGTATGTCTGAATTCATTGGCTCAATTTTTCCGCCAAACCAACTTTTAGGAAATGAATGTTCTCGATTGTAACAATCACCTTCACCGCTATAAGAACCACATTGATTAGTCACTTTTGTATAAGTATAGCTATCGCTGCCAAAAGGTTTTTCTGAGTAAATATCTAAAATTGAACCATCGTTATCATAGTAGGTATCTAAAGCGTTATTAGCATAAAAGGTCCAAATCGCGCCATATCCTTGAGCCGTGTGGTTGTTAATTAGATTGTGTAAAGCGGTTTTTAAGCTGTAGCCAGTTTGTGTGGTAATACTTTGATAATAAGTGCCTTCATTACCGCCTGAACCACCACCCGTAGTACCTAGGGTAAAGTTTTTACTTTCTGTTTGGGTAAACGTACCGCCTGAAACAAGAGACGTACCCGAAAGTGAAATATCATACGAGCCATTGCCATAAGTACAGCATATTCCATCGCCATAGCTGTCGTTTATGGTGAAGGTATAGTCGCCATCAGCTAAACAAATATTTTCGCTGTAGCTAGTAGAGTTACTTAAGTTGCTACCACTAGCTTGCTCTACGTTGCTACTGTTAGTGATTGACCAGCTAGTTTCATAACCGTATTGATCGGTAGTTAAACTAAACGCGATATCATTACTTGAACAAGCTGAGCCAACTGTTCCTGCACTAGTGGTGGGTTCAAAATCATCAATATATACGGTTTCAGCACCATCAAACCCAGTGGAGTCATAAAAGCGTAAGCCAATCGCTATTTCTTTTGTGGTAGTTGCTGCATATGTATAGCTAACTTGTTGCCATTGATTGACTAAATTTGGGTTCGAATAGCCTCGATAGCCGTCAGCGAAAAGTCTCGCTTTTACGCCGCCTTCGGTGTGATATACCCAAACTGAAAAATCATAACTTTGCCCTGCAGTAACCGCAATATTTTGTAAAAAGTCGGTCGAGCTTTGTGTCACGGTATTAACCGTTATGGCTGCGGAGCTGGTGCCCGTTTTAATTATATTGGTATTTTGGTTAACGCTGATGCCAGAGTCAACGGTAGTCCAATTGTCGGCGCTGGCATTTGACCAGGCTTCAAAGTTGCCATTTAGTACATCTGCATTCGCTAGAAAGCTGAGGCTACTGAGTAAAGTTAGTAGTAATTTTTTATTATGTTTCAAAGAATGTTCCTTCTTTTTAATAGCTGTTACAAACGATTAATTGAAATAACCGTCTATTTATAAAAATATTTAACCAATTAGTTAAGATTTATTTTTATTGTAAAGTTTACGTTTTGTTGGTTTTTATTTACAAAATGTTACAACTTTACTCAGGCATAGTGCCTCAAAAGTTATGTTATTAAAAGTAAATGTTGGTGGAGGAAAACTGTAATTGTGAGGTAGTTGACTAGATGGTTTGTTTTTATTGAAAAAATAATAAAAAACCCTGATAAAAAATATCAGGGTTTTGTTATCAGCATTTATCAGTTAATGACAAGCCATTTCTGATTAACCATTTTCGATTAATCAATACTGGTTAGCCATTGCTAACATCTTCAAAGTCAGCATCAATAACATCATCGTTGCTGGCTCCGTCATTTGCAGCTTCGCCTTGATGTTGCGCTTGCTCCTGTGATTGCTGCGCTTGTGTCATGCTAGTGTAAGCATCTTGTAATGCTTTTTGTCGCATTTCAATAGCGTTTTTATCATCACCATTAACAGCCATTTTTAATTGTTCAATCAAGGTTTTAAGCTCGCCTTGTTGATCATCGCTCAAGCTAGTCATTGAAGTTTGCACGGTATGAATTAATTGATCTGCCTGGTTACGTTGTTCAACTAATTCACGCTTTTGCTTATCTTCAGTAGCATGCACTTCTGCATCGTTTACCATGCGGTTAACTTCATCTTCCGTTAAACCACTTGAAGCGGTAATTTTAATGCTTTGCTCTTTACCGGTTGCCTTATCTTTTGCGGTAACATTTAAAATGCCATCGGCGTCAATATCAAAGGTAACTTCAACTTGTACTGAACCGCGTGGGCCAGGGCTAATATCCGTTAAGCTAAATTGTCCTAACGATTTATTATCGGTTGCCATTTCACGCTGACCTTGCAACACATGCACAGTTACCGCGGGTTGATTGTCTTCCGCCGTTGAAAACGTTTCAGAAGCCCGAGTAGGTATTGTAGTGTTTTTATCAATAAGCTTGGTCATTACACCGCCTAAGGTTTCAATACCCAATGATAATGGTGTTACATCGAGTAATAGCACATCACCAACCGTTCCTGACAATACACCCGCTTGAATTGCTGCACCCATAGCAACAGCTTCATCAGGGTTTACATCTTTACGTGGTTCTTTTCCAAAAAAATCTTTAACCGCTGCTTGTACTTTTGGCATACGTGATTGACCACCAACCAAAATAACTTCGCTAATATCGCTTTTGCTTAAACCGGCATCTTTTAATGCTTGTTCACAAGGGGCGATAGTGCTTTTTACTAAGTCATCAACTAATGACTCTAATTTAGCGCGGGTAACTTGCACTTTTAAATGCTTAGGACCACTTGCGTCAGCCGTTACGTAAGGTAAATTTACGTCTGTTTGTAGTGCTGATGACAACTCTATTTTAGCTTTTTCAGCGGCTTCTTTAATGCGCTGTAGTGCTAAAGGATCTTGTTTGATATCAATACCACTTTCTTTTTTGAATTCATCAGCCAAGTAATTTATTAGGCGTAAATCAAAATCTTCACCTCCTAAAAAGGTATCACCATTGGTGGCTAACACTTCAAACTGTTTTTCACCGTCAATATTGGCTATTTCAATGATAGACACATCAAATGTACCACCACCTAAGTCATAAACCGCTACTTTTTGGTCGACTTTACTGTTTTTATCAACGCCATACGCTAATGCCGCAGCCGTTGGTTCGTTAATAATACGCTTAACATTAAGCCCCGCAATTTTACCCGCGTCTTTGGTTGCTTGTCGCTGTGAATCATTAAAGTAAGCAGGTACGGTAATTACCGCGTCTGTTACTGTTTCACCTAAATAAGCTTCTGCATCTTTTTTCAATTTACGTAAAATTTGAGCTGATACTTCTTGAGGTGATAAGGCTTTACCATTCACTTCAACCCAAGCATCGCCATTTTTTGCTTTAATGATTTTATAAGGCGCAAGTTTAATATCTTTTTGCACTTCTTTATCATCAAATTTACGACCAATTAGACGTTTAATGGCAAATAAAGTGTTTGCTGAGTTTGTCACCGCTTGTCTTTTTGCCGGTTGACCCGCTAATGTTTCATTGTTGGCATAAGCAACAATCGATGGTGTAGTGCGGCTACCTTCTGAGTTTTCAATAATTTTTGCAACACCAGCTTCCATAACGGCTACACAAGAGTTAGTTGTACCTAAATCAATACCAATAGTCTTAGACATAATAATCACCTATTTTTAAGAACTTCATAAAAAGGTCTGATGCTTTATGGCTATATTCCAGTAAGCAATTTGACCGTAAAAACAAACTTGTATTAATGGTTTAAAGCAAGCTGTTTGGTTAGTGGGGCTATAATACGGAAGGTGGGAAAATGCTTCTGTCACAAATATGACAGTTGTGATGACTTTTTCTTTAACATGAATTGTAATGTGACTTTAGATATAAAAATCAATAAATTAATTGATCTTTTTTATAAAGTTTAATCAAGTGAAGGGCAAGATTGATTTTTGCTATATAGCCACAATACAGTAGAATAAAACCACATGCTTACGCTATAGTTCAAACCTTTGTACCTATGAATAAAAATGTTACGCACTTACCGCAAAAAGCCAGCCCAACATTGGTTAAACAAGCGAATATTTTTGCCGACTTACCAGCAAAATTAATTGAAGACTTTCAACAAGAGTTTCAACTTAGTGAATGGAAAAAGGGCGATTATTTTAATTCAACCTTATTAACCCAACGATTTTTTGTGGTACTTGATGGCAGCATAGAAATCAAACAAAGTAATCCTGAAACTGGCAGAGAAGCGACTGTAGATATGCTTTATGCTGGTGATTGTTTTGATTTAATGGTGCTATTAGATGATAAGCCTCATGATGTGATTGTTTCGCCATTAACAGCAGTTAAACTGTTGTCGGTAAAACTTGCCACTATGCGAGATTGGCTATGGAGTTATCCAGAGTTTAACCAACAGTTTATGCCTTACTTAGCGCAAAAGATGCGCGAAAAAGAACAGCAGGCTAGCAGTTTAGTTTTACACGATGTCACCACACGTTTGAGTCGTATTATTTTAGAGCACATTAACAAAATTAAATTTTATACCGGCACAAAAGCCCATGAACATCAGCATCATTTAGTGAATGGTTTAAGCGATGAAACCTTAGCGCGGATGACGGGCTCTGTCAGGCAAGTGATTAACAAGCAATTACAGCATTGGAAAAAACAAGACATTATCGATAAAAAGCGTAATCAGCTGATTATTAAAGATTTAGAAGCCTTAGAAAAAGCTGCAAAATATACCGACTCTCTAACTAACGCACCTTTGCGTAAGCCGGAATAAATACCGTCGAAATAAAATTAAGCAGAAATATAGAGGGGTAGAGGGATAGCATAAGCTGTGTACTGAAGATAAACAGCTTATGCGCAATAAAAGAAATAACACGAATTATAGTTAAAAAATTAAGCGTTAACTTTTTGCTTAGTGTCGCCACTTGTATTGTCATTTTCGCTAGTCGCTAGCGTTTTCATTGACTGATAAAGTGCCTCTTCTTCTGCGGATAAACTTTTTGGAAAAACAATTTTAAGTTTTACAAAAAAATCACCGGCAACTTTACAAGGTAGTCCTCGGCCTTTTAAACGCATTTTACTACCACTACTGATTAATTTAGGTAAGCTTAAATCAATATGGCCAGTGGGTGTGGGTACTTTTACTTTTTCACCTAACGCTGCTTGCCATGGGCTAATACTAAGTTCTGTTGTAATGTCAGCACCATCAATAACGTATAACGGATCTGGGTTAAAGCCAACTTCAAGATACAAATCGCCATTAGGTGCGCCCCCAACGCCTGCTTGCCCTTGCTTTTTCAGACGTATTTTTTGACCCGGCTTAATGCCTTTTGGAATACTGACCTTTAATGTACGATCTTTAGTTTGTGTTCTTCCTTGTTGATCAATGACTTGATCTTGTAAGGTAAAGTTTCGGGTTGCACCAGAATATGCGTCTTGCAAATCGATCAATATTTTTGCATTACTATCTTGACCTTGCATAGACCGACGACCACGAGTCGCTTGCTGAGGACCACCGAAACCGCCACCAAATAATGACTCAAAAAAATCACTAAAGTCGCCTTGGCCACCGGCATTAAAGTTACCGCCACCTTGTTGATATTGATCTTGCCAACTAGGCGGTGGTGTAAAGCCAGATTGACCTGCTTTCCAATTACTACCAAGTTGATCATACGCTGCGCGCTTTTCTTTATCACGAAGCACTTCATAGGCTTCGTTAATATCTTTAAAACGCGTTTCAGCATCTTTTTCTTTACTAACATCGGGGTGAAACTTGCGCGCTAATTTCCGGTATGACGTTTTAATTTCATCTTGAGTCGCGGTTTTATCAACGGCCATAATTTTATAGTAGTCTTTATAATTCACACTGACCTCCTAGCTATAATTTGCTGATAATTATAGTCATTAATTTGTATATATTGCTTAATATAGTTTGCGTAGAAAAAGTCGATAATGATTAATTCAATGTTTAAATCATCAACGAATAATAATTTTATAATCTTAGTATAAGTACAAGAGAAAATGAGTAATGTCAGCTATATGACACTTGAAGTAAATTATGACATGTATACAGTGAAATTTCGTGTTATTTTCAGGAGAAATAAATTTCACTTAACTTAATTGATCTTAAAAGGAAAAGCATGACTTATACATTGGAACACAACGTTGAAGAATCTAAGTATGAATTTCATATTGGAGAGCATATTGCTTATATAACTTACGATGATCAAAATGGAGATATGCATTTAACTCATACTATTGTACCAGACGCACTTGCAGGTAAAGGTTTGGCTAAAACTCTTCTCGAGGCGGTGCTGCAACAAATAAAAAAGGATAATAAGAAAGCCGTAGCTAAGTGTTCTTATATTGTTAATTACCAGCAAAAGCACCCTGAAGCCAGTAGCTTATTTGTTTGATTGCTTTTGATAAAATACCATTTTAGTGATTAGTTCAGCCTTGAATAGTTGCATTTTAAGATTATATTGGCCGTTTTTATATTATTGAAAATAGCTAAAGCTACTGATTAATAATACTTTCAGGCGTTGGGTGCTTTTAGATTAATTAACATGCAATTGTGCAGGCATAATAAGTGGGTGTTATATAACAAGCCAGATTGATTGCGCCATCGAAACTTAGTTGTTAATACAAACCTAAAACTAAAACTAAAAACTAAAAACTAAAAACTAAAAACTAAAATTAGAAGTTAGAGATTAGAGGTTAAATTTAATTGAATTAAAAATTCGCTCACCTTTTTCTCGTTGCAAAGACTCTTTAAACTCGATCAACATAGAAAACCGCACATTATCTGAAACATGTGGGATAGTAAGTGCCATTTTATTTTTAACTATA
>TARA_R110000765_G_scaffold231815_2_pt1 | contig 18274 bp, 23 predicted proteins | sample TARA_R110000765 | Tara Oceans TARA_R110000765 (sample SAMEA4398168) | marine metagenome | biome: Polar Biome; feature: [MES] marine water layer (ENVO:01000295) within the mesopelagic zone...; material: water (ENVO:00002006), including particulate matter (ENVO:01000060) such... | reverse complement strand
CAAACCAAAGGAGCTGTCGATGAGCGATAGCCTAGAAAAGCTCAGAAAAATGATGTCCGAACTGATGGCGCGGTCGTGCGCGGCCATGTTCGACAAAGAGGTCTGGTCGAAAACAGACCATCGTTTATTGACCAACACGCTCGATAAGGTTCGAGCTCAAATCAATGAGGAGAATAAGAATGGGTAAAGCGAAGAAGAAAGATCCGCCTATTGGTTATGAACTTTTAAACCCTGAAACGAATCGCGGGATTGGGGTTGCCGTCATAAAAGGTGAGGCATGTGTTTTGGCTAGTAAAACGGGCATTTCACAAGCGGTTATGCTCTTGTCGCGGTTAAGGCTTGTGGGGTGCGAGGGTAAGTTATACGTGCCGTATGACGAAGTCGTTGGTTGGTTTTACAACGAAATAGAAGACGAAGAGAGAGATCCTAGCCCGAATGCTGATTATGTTCATGATCTCCGTCAGAACCTAAAAGCTCATAAAGGGGGACGTGATTTTGTTGAACGATATCGTCAGCGTCGAGCGGATTTGGAAATGATGATTGTCGCTCACGAACGACCTAGCCTACCTGAAGACGAAAAACCTACTATTTATGTGACGGAGGGGTTGGAAAATGAATAAAGCGAAAAACATCCCAATTTTTTACACAGTGAAGGAACTCGCGGACATCTTGAAAGTCTCACAAATGAGCATTACTCGGTACATACGGGCGGATAGAATTAAAGCCTTGCAGGTATGCGGTGTATATCGCATAACCGAAGAAGAAGTGATGCGGATTTTGGGTGACGGGATACCTGCGTCTGCACCACAAACAAAAAGCAGGAAGAAGAATGCCAAGAAAAGGTCCAGCAGACCTACGACTTGATATGTTTTGTGATCTATTTACACCGTTCGTCGAGTACGACAGGTTCTCGGGTATAGGGGCTAGCGAAGTAGCCAGCATAATGGGTTGCGGTTTCAACAGTTCCATAGCCTTAGCTCAGTCTAAAAAGTCGCGCACTGAGAAGGTGTTCGGTGCGGGAACCCTTGTGCGATTCGACCGGGGCCACCGTGAAGAACGCATTGCCTCGGAAATCTTCAGGGATGAGCGCGCTCGTGGAGTTGAGCGGCTTATGAAGGTTGGGACGCTAAGGCACCCTGACTATCCGTGGGCATATTGCAGTCCAGATAGGCTTATTGTCCATCGCAGGACAGGAGACTGGCTTTCAGGGCTGGAGATCAAGCACACAGATCCATGGAATAGTCCGCTTTGGGGTAAAGGCGAAGATATGCTCGTGCCTGAAAAATACGAGTGGCAATGCCGATACACTCTTTGGATTGTGAATGCAGCGTTGGCTGCAAAGGGTTTCGACGCTATCGATACATGGTGGTTGATGCCGCGTATTGGGTTCTTCGATGATCGGTATTATCCGATAACCTGGAATCTGGTGGAGGAGACCAAGATGGTAGAGGCTGTTGAGTCTTTTTGGGAGGAATGTGTTCTCGGAGACAAGATTCCAGACCCTAATGGTCATCCAGACGATCTTCGTGAGCTCAAGGCTATTTATCCAGAGGAAACAGAAGAAGAGTATATCGAGGCTCCAGAAGAGATGAACGAAATAGTTCCGCGTCTCCACACAGTGAAGTCTGATTTGAAGTCTTTGAATAAAGAGTCGAAGTCTTTGGAGGCGAAGATAGTAAAAACAGTGGGAGATCATGCGGGGATGTATGGAGATGGGTGGACTGTCCACTTCAAAGCGAAACCATACGGTGAAGGAAAACGAAGAACATTAAAAATAGAGATGGGAGAAAAGGTAGATGTCGAGCGGGAAACTACAAGCATACTTCAGTCCGAGGATGGGAAAGCTGTCTAAAGCTGCAGCGTTCGGGGTTGATCCACAGAAAATAGCTCAAGAGATATTCGTCTTGGAAATGCACAACGCGCAACTCGCGCAGTGTTCCCCGAAGAGTGTTTTTTTTGCTGCGTGGAAGTTGGCGAAGCAGGGTCTAGTGCCAAACCATTCTGCGGGCGGGCCTTATGTGGTGCCTAGAGGCAAGAGTGCGGTCGTCGATTGGGGTGTAGCAGGGCTCACATCGATTGCGATGAGGACTGGGCGTTACAAGCGCATATGGGCTTCAGTTTATCATGAGAATGACACCTTCGAGATACGCAGGCATGAGCAGCCCCCTTTCCATCACGTAGAGACGAATGACGACCCTGGTGAAACGTGTGGCGCCTACGCTTACGCTGAGCTTACCGATGGGTCAGGTCAAATAGTGCGGATGAGAAAGGCAGAAGTCGATGAACACAGAAAGCTCTTTGCCGGTGGTGGAGATGCGTGGAAGACCAGTTATTGGGCAATGGCGAAAAAGACCGTGCTCAAGAAGTTGTTAAGGAGCCTTCACTGTGAACAACACGACCCCGTGAACGAAGCCATTAAGCAGGACATAGCAGATGACCTCGATGGCAGCTTTGCAGTGGAGATAGAAGAATGATGATTGTAGCACTGTGTTCAGTTGTTTTGGCATTGCCGGTTCGTAACTATGACCACTCCATGGCGACCTGTATCTATGTCGGTCAAACAGCAGAAAATGAAGGCGAGCCAGAACACCTGATGATTGCGTTATCGTATATGGAAAGCAGGCTGACGTGGGACGCGGTTTCACACCGAGGTGCGCGCGGCCCGATGCAGGTGATGGATTATTGGCTTGAAGACGCCCGTGACGAAGCACATGCGGGCATGATAGCTTTCCGTTATTGGAGATCCCGCTCGATTACAGATCGTACCGCTATCGCTCACTACAACGCAGGCTACAGGCCAGGTAGGCGGAGCTTCGCATTTGCGGACAGGGTCATTAATCTATCCAATCGCATTCAAGCCCGTGTGAGGGGGGTATCCAATGCAGATTAGCGTGCCATCACAATTGCTGTCGAATACGTCTATTCCCCCTGCGGCAAAGATCCTCCTCATCGCTATTTCCGCATTGGCTCCCTCGGTGGCAACTTACGAAGAGTTGGCTGCGCTCACTGGAATGCCTGTGCGTACCGTACACAGGATGGTTCGGCTGTTGGAGGGTCATCCTATCGGGAAGCACGAAAAGCCTGAAAAATTGATTAAGACGAAGCGTGTGAAACGGGATGGTTTAACAGCGACCAGATTTCACATGATTGAGACACTGCCAAAACGGCACCTTCTCAGGGGTACAGAAGACTGCCAAAATGGCAGTGTGGTTGATGAGACTATGCCGGAATGGCAGTTTAGAAATATGTCTGAGACACTGCCAAAACGGCAGACTCATCAATATCAGAACACGCCAAAATGGCAGGGTCGCGAAAATGTGACCCCTTTAATTAGTGAAATATCTAAAGATATTTCATATGAATTAACTAATTATTCGGCGCCATTTGAAGATATTTGCAAAGTGTATGAGAGTGTTCGCGTTAGGTTCCAGTGTCCTTGGAACCAGTGCCCAGATATTAGGGCGTTCAAGCAACAACATCTCCTAGATATCGAGCGTGTTTGGTCGAAGACTTGTGGAGGAGATCTGAAGAATATGCAGTTGTATTTTGAGACTTGTGCTCAGCTTGATGACTTTATGAAAACATCAGGTCGAGCATGGCAGTCTTTGCCTGCGCTTTGCATCATTTGGAACGAGGATAAAATAGCACCCAGAATGAAACCAAACCAAACTAAACCAGGAGAAGATTTTGGAAAACAGCTCACAGAACTCGCCATCGAGACAGGCGCCATCTGAAAAAAACATGGTTCACTGTCTTGTGCGGCTGGTGAATGCAGGTTTCAAGGCACCCACACACGCGGACCCTCGTGAGATGGCGAAGGAGTGGAGCAGGGCTCTCGTAGGGATTAGCGATCATCAGATTGATGTGTGTATAACTCACATCATACAGAACAATCGATGGTGGCCTATGCCGGTAGAAATATTGGAGGCTTACGATGATTTGTTTTACCACGAAAACAAAATGTTCGTTTTGCGGGAAAACAAGGCCGATACAGGTGACGTGTTGCGTTTACCTGTGGACTCTGAGGACATTCCGTTTTGACTCTATGGAGAAAGCATATACTCCTGCCAATCACTCCGAAGTCTAAAGGAAGGCCACGAGTGCGAGTTGTAGCGGGTCACGCACAAACATACACTCCAAAGGAAACAGTCGAGTTTGAGAGGTCAGTAGCCCAACTGCTTGCCGATCATCGACCACCAGCAATGCTTGAGGGTGCAGTTACGATTATGGTTAAGTTTGTTTTGCCAAGACCAAAAAGCATGTTCAAAAAAAAAGACCCTGAAATGCTTGTTGAGCATTTCAAACGACCAGATGTAGACAACTTATTGAAGTCATTGTGCGACGGAATTACTCGGAATGGTGGATACTGGAGAGACGACGCTCAGTTGCAGGGTGTAAGCGCCAAAAAAATGTATGCGGAAAAAAAAGGCCAACCACGCATTGAGTTGTGGGTGCAAGGTGAATATGGAGGATCCAGTTGATAACGATCTACGATATATATCAGATGCATAGAGAGTCGGAAGTGCCGAGAACAGCGACGGGAGTATCTGCTCTATTCATACGAATGACACGATTGGGAGCAAGCATCCCAGAGGTTGCAGCAATAGCGCATATGACAGTGGAAAGAGTTCGAGATGTAATAAGCGCGAAAAAAGAGGTAACCCCAGAAGAGCACACACGCATGTTGAATGCGTTCACCATTTATTTGTGGTGGAACTGCTATCGTAAAAAGCAGAGTTGGGCTAGAAAGCCCGAAGAGGTTCGTTTTATATATCAGGTTTCAATGGTCTACTGGGACGAGCTTTGTAGACATTTGAAGGTCGACATCGAGGAAGCCTATGAAGAGGTCGCTTGAACCACAGCTGTCTAGTCGCGGCCCTGCTGCTGTCTATGTTGATATAGACGCATTGGTGCCATGGGATGAAAACCCGAGAAAAAATGATCACGCTGTTGATGCGGTGGCGATGTCAATAGAGCGTTTCCAGTTCGGTACACCAATAGTCGCCCGGAAAGAGGATAAGGTTGTTATAAACGGGCATACACGGCTCAGGGCTGCTAGAAAGCTCGGCATGAAAACGGTACCAGTACGGTTCTTAAATATTGATAAGGACCAGGCTCGAGCACTGGCAATCAGCGACAACATGACCAATGAGATTGCTGACTGGGACGAGATAAAGCTCGATGAACTGATGGAGGAGTTGGAAGATGAACTCCGAGGAATCTGTGATTACGATGAGCCAGATTATGATGAAGAGATAGAAGAAGCAGAAGCCACTGAGGACATAGAAGAAGAGTCGGTCGAAGACGAAGTTTCTCTTCTTCAGAGGTTCAATAATTTTGCCAAAGTAAGCGAAGATAAAAGCCGAAAGCGGAAGATATGGTCGAAGAAGGACCACAGAGTATTGCTTGGGTTGATATCTGAGTTCGAGAAATCTAATGAGCTATAGAGAGATAACAGCAGACCTGTTTGGTTTCGATAACGAATGTTCTGGTGTGTGCGGAGTATGAAGAGCCCATCTCCAAGAACCATACAAAAACAAGAAAGACAGAGGTTCCTTACATCTCTTTATCGGAAAGGTTTGCCCCGGAACGAAATCTTTCGGGTTATGACGGCAAAGTTTCAAGTGACGCCACAGACGGTACGAAAAGATATATCGAAGATAGGCAAGGAGTTAGAAAGATATCTGGAAAACGAAGAGGCTGTACAGCTTGAAGCCAATGGCTGCTATGAACGACTAAAAAAGAGAGCTCAACGTGATGACTCAGTCGGCAATCGTGCCGACGAGCTCATTTTGAATCTGCTTGGGAACAGATCAGCGAAGCAACTGGATTTTCAGTTGAAGCAACGCGAGTTACGACTCAAAGATGCGACTGCAAAACTCACAGAGATCAAAGTTGAACTCGCTCAGAAAGCTCTTGACGCTTCCAATGTGTCGAGCAACACTAATGGCTGGAAAGCGTCAGTTTCAAACCAAATTCGACGAATCAACGAGAATGGCGCAGTCGGCGTTCAAGATATCGTGGAGATATTGACAGGGTATCTCCACGGGTCTGTAAATGCGGGTGAGGGGGACAATCGAGAAATGCTAACCGTCGTAAGAATGCTATTCAAAATAGCTATAGCTGATCCGAATGCGAATTCTCCAGATATGGCGTTGGTTCGTTTGCCTGATGGGATGCGTATTCCTGCTCCTGAGCCAGACGATGGCGACGACCTGTTGGAGTAGGTGTACATGGCACTACAACCGACAAAGTATAGGTGCTAGATAATATGCCCCTATCAGGACCATCGCGCATGGGCGCCAGGGATCTGGTAGGCAGAAATCCGCCAGTAGGTGATCCCAATGCTGTATCCTGGCGTGAATACAGGGAAAAGATCGGAAAAGCTAAAGATAGGTGGGAATCGCTCAAGCTCATATCTTCTGCTACAGGTTATGAGCCGCTGCCACATCAATTACGGGCACATATGGCTGATGCGCCACAGAAGTTGCTGCTCGGAGGCATCGGAAGCGGCAAAACAATATGGTCCGTCGCAGAAATGTTGAGTTTGTGCATCTTGAATCCAGGGACATCTGGGGCATTCTTTGCACCCACTTTCGACGCAGTTATGCATGTTCTGCTTCCCGAGTGGAGCCGGATGGTTGATGGGATGGCAGTCGCTGGTTTTCCGATTCAGCGGCGATTTCATAAGTCTATGGCAAAATCCGAGCTTATTGGTGGGGGTACGGTCTACTTCCGGTCATTCGAGCGGGTAGATAGCTGTCGCGGCTGGACGCTTGGTTTTGCAGCGGTAGACGAGACGGAGTCCGCATCGGACCCCGGATATGTTTGGAATGTTATAGCTGGTCGAATCAGAGACCCGTCAGCAAACATCCACCAGATGCACGCAACCACGACTCCACGCGGGCTGCGAGGCACTGTTCAGAAGTTTATTGAACAAAGGGCAATCCCAGAACTCAAACCAGATTGGTGGTGTGGACGGGCGACGACGAAAGACAACCCCCATCTACCACCAGGATATTTGAAATCTCTAAAGGGATATTCCAAGAGGCTGTGGGACCAGGAGGTGGAGGCGAAGGTTCTGAAGCCGTCAAATACGGTTTTTGGTGACGACTGGGGAACCCAAAACTTTAGACCGTGGGTATATGATAAAGCTCTGCCATATGACCTTGCGGTCGATTGGGGCTATTCAAAACCTCATGTGCTGTGGGTCCAACGCACACACGACGGAGAAGCAATTATTTTTGACGAATATTACGAGGACGAAGTGCCACGAGATGTTCTAAGAAAAGTAATCAAAGAGAAATGTGAACGGCTTGGAAAAGACCCAGAGTACGCTATTGGTGATCGTGCTGTGAAAGATCAGATGTCATGGCTATTGCATCAGTTTCCGAGTTCATATGTAAAAAGAATGCATACCAAAAAAGAACAGAGCATTTTGGAGGGCATTGAAGTGATGCGTGCGATGATGGACCCGATAGATGGCCCTCCGAAACTTTTTATTGCAGAAAATCTTGTAAAACGAGATATGGGGAGAAGTATTTCCAATTGCATCGCAGGATATCGTTGGGCACAGAAAAGAGATGGAACGATTTCGGACTACCCTTTAAAAGGCATTCTGGATGATGGCTGCGACGCACTTCGTTATTTTGCAGTGGTACACAACGACTCTAAAACAGATAGCTTTGTGATACGATATGGTAGCGGCGGATCTTGGAAAAATAGAAAGAGGTTTTATTAGATGTATCCACTTATGACATCAGCATCAAAAGCAATCATGGACATGTCGCGTTGGCATGACGTGACGGAGAAGCTATGGATGTATCTCCGTAGAGACTTTACGGACTTCAGAGATCAGTTGCAGGAGTTGTACCCGCGCACAAGCGACAACATGGTTCAGCGAACGATTCCGTTTGTTTGGAACCTCGCGAGACAGGTGGCGACGTTGTATCTGCGCGGCCCAGCGCGTGAGTTCTATAGCAGAAAGGGACCACTTAGCGACGAGCTACAGAGAAGGATATCAACCATATATACGTCTTTGGAATGTGATCAGGTTTTGCGGAGCGCACAAGAGCAACTCGTTACGCTGGGCAATGCAACAGTTTGGGTTTGGCCTGTCCCAAAAGCCAATGGCGTGCGACTACTCACGCCACCACCGCACCACCAAACGGTAGTGATGGCAGATCCGGTCTCGAACGATGTTAGAGACGTTCTGGAGTGGAGGGTGAAGATGATCATAGCTATTGATGAGACGTTGTCTATGGCGCATTATGGCGTCGCAAAAATCACCAAGGAAGAAGCAATATGGGTAGAGGGGCCAAGATCGATTAAGGGCAAGGGAATTTGGGCAGAGGACGGAAGCAACCCGTTTGGAGTCATCCCTGTTTGTGTCATGCGCGATGCTGATCCGGCGCCTGGAGAATGGTGGAGCCCAGCCAACGAATCGCTTTTGGATACTCAACGCGCCGTCTGTTTTGATTTTACGGACGTAGCGCATGTCGCGAGGCTACAAAGTTACGGGCAAGCGGTTTTGAGCGGCACTAATAAACAGTTTGCAGAACAGGTGGACCTGGGACCAGACACCGTCATCGGATTACCAGATGAGAGAATGAAGTTCGAGTACGTCAACGCATCTCCACCACTCAACGAATACATGCACTCAACTGAGCAGTTCGCTCGCACGGTTTCCGCGATGAACGGAATGAACCCCGCTACGATGGTAAACAAGGCCACAGGGGTGACAGCAATCGCAAAGCAGCAGGAGACAGCTGACCGTGAAACACAGCGACAACGACACATCGTGCAGTTCAGAAAAACGGAGGACAGGTTGTACGAGTTGATCCGCACTGTTCGCAATGTTCTCGGAGGGGAGGAAATCTACCCGGAAGCGAAAGTAAATGTAGAGTACAGAGACCCCTCTCCACCGATTGTCGATGAACTCCACCACTCGCAGGCTATCCGAATGGCGCTGGATGACGGAAGAACAACATCAGCTATGGAGATGGCTAAACGCGACGGGATTCCCCTGCCTGAAGCTCAAGAGAAAGTGCGAAGGAATCTTGAGGAGACAGCCAGAAACAGAACCATCCTTGTTCCTGATGACCGGGTGGCGCAAGGAAGGGTGCCAGAACTAGAGGTTGCTTCCTGATGGCGCGCTCATTGCCAACAAGAAGCCGAAAGGTGGTTGATTTAGGCTCCAAAAAGCTTTCTGTGTCTCAGCCATCCAATGCGCCGATTTCATTACATGTGGAGACGTTAAAAAATGTGTTCAATGACAAGGTGTTGTTGGATATGAAACCTTTGACAGACCTTGCAAAAGCAATGGGCTTATTGGTGAGAAACCGAGTTCGGTTCAAGGGCAAGAGCGGAAAGGGTGGTAAGTTCTCTAAATATCCAGGCCCAAAAGAGCGCAAGAGCAAAGCCCCTGGGAATAGAAAGGGGTCGGACAGGAATGAGTATGAACGTATGGAGCCATATTGGGTGCCAGCGCATTACCCTCAGGGTGGGGAGCAGTTTCAAATAACGCATAAGACCAGGTCTGGTGATCTTAAGCCCTTACGCTCAAACCGGAAGAAAGGTGCCAGGGCTTACAAGAGCCGGAGGCACTATCAGCAGGCAATCTCTGGAAACGTGAGAAAGCGTTTTACGATTATGGGTGATTTTTGGAGGGGGCTAAAAGTACGTCCCGTCAAAGCGGGATATGTAAGAGTCGCGTTTTTTAAATCATCTTGGTCAAACAGTTTGAAGAAAAGGCGCGTTGCAAATCGCACGAAAGCCCGTCAGATGAACAAGTTTGAAACAGTTTCTATTTTACAACCCAACAAAAAAGAGATGAAATGGGCAAACGAATATTGTCGTTTGTACATAACGTCATCTTTTCTCAATACCCAGGGCGCACAGGAGCTTCGCATTAAGGCACTACGTGCAGAAGCAAGAATAGAAAAAAGAATCAAAGCCTGGGCAAAACGTTTTGGAGGATCATGATGCCTACTGCGAAAAAAAAGACTACGAAGAAATCTGCGGTGCCAATCGAGCTCCCGCCGAACCCGGATAGATATCCTGGTCCGAAGTGTTTTACGTGCCGGGTGGACCGTGAAACCGCGTCTAAACTCATCTCCAAGCATGGGTTTTTCATGAAGGCAGACAATGGTGATGTAGTACACCTTTGGGCAGATGAGGTCGCATACGAATCGTACAAGGGGTCGAAGTGATGGCAGACGAGAATCCCGCAGAGCAGCAATCTCTAGATCTGAAGGTTGGAGCATCGCAGGAGCCGCCAGCAAAGCAAGAGGCATCTACTGCTCCTGCCGAAAAATCTGCCACGGTCGCGGCGCCGCCGATTGCATCACCATCCCAGAGCGTCGCGCCCTTGGTGGAAGAAAAGAAGCCAGTACCACAAGCGAAACCATTCGATGAGGAAGTGAACCGAAGGATGAGCCGCGTGGACGAGTTGGAGAAGTCGTTCACCAGCTTGCGGACAGAGTCAGAGGCTCTGAGAAACAGACTCGACCAGGAGTTGCTCAACAGCAGGGTGAACTGGGCCTCAAACAAGGGGGTGAAGGGTCTTACAAGAGATGACCTGGCTATGATCATGCCGAAGGTGGACCCGTCCACACCGGAAGGGTTGGCCGCACTGGACGCTTGGCGACAGCAGCGTTCCGACTTGTTTCCTGATCATTCGATGCCGAAGGCTACATCTCCAGATCAGATGATGGAGAAGATGAACTCCGAACAAAACCACTTTTGGACGGGAAATAAAATTCGTGAAATTGCAACAGGCGCCATGGGGAAAGATTGATGGGACGAAAGAAAATAGAACCAGCAGAGTCTGCGCTTACAGGGTCGTCAGTTCGTGACGAGGAAGCAGCATCGACAATGAAAGCCATGCAATGGCTTCAGAACATGGCCGACACTGAGTCTGCTCCGATAGGGAAAGCATGGAACCTTCCAGCAGAATATGAGCACTGGCATATCGTTGACCTCGACTTCAGCGTCGAGCGGCACAAGATGACGTACTTTCAGTTAAAACAGATGGGATATAAAGACTGCCCACCCGCTATGCGACGGTATGGCTGTACCCACACCCCGACGAAAAAGTATCTCATGTGTCCTCCTGCGGTGAAAGAGATGCAGAAACAGATTAGGCGGGACAAACTCCGAAAGGTAGCCCACTCGTTAAAAAACGAGCTGGACTCTCAAAACAAGTCACTGAATATGATCCTTGGCTCGTCAAGTTCTGCGGAAATACTTCACCAGTCTGGTGGTGAAGATACACTCGACAACATTCAAGATCAGGTAAGAAAGACGCGAGCATAAGCCATTGTCTTTATTGTTGAATCCGTAAAAAGAACTTTTGTCTATTTAGTGTGTTATATTCTCTGCAATATTGTGAACGGAGACATTAATGGCTTTTTCTACCAGTAATATTAAAGCAACCGCTGTCCAGACATTCATGGAGGGGTTGCTTACCGACAACAACGATTGGGCGCAGATTTTCAATCTGATGAACCAGGACGTTGCAAGCATTCGGCTCGCTGGGATCAAAGCTTCTCCAAACATCCCGACTTGGAATGGCGTGGCGGACGTTACCCCAGACACGCCTTCCGAAGATCTGACTACTACACTGCAGTTTCAGGCTTATGCACAACAGTGCAAAATCAGCAAATTCGATATCAAGGATAATCCCGAGCTGGTCTCTCTGGTCTCGACCAAGATGGCTCGCTCCGTAAACTCTACGATGCGTAATCTTGCGTACTCTAGGCTCGCCGCAGCATTCAGCACTCAACTGTCTGACGGCAGCGACGTGTGCTCAACTGGTGGCCGCACGGACTCGGACGGTGCCAACCGTGTGAACCAACTCACCACTGCGCTAGCGCAGTCCTCGTTTGAAGACGCAATCGAGGCTTTGCGAAAGTTCAAAACGGCGAACGCACAGGCCAACGACGTAGTTGATATGGCGAGGCTTTTTTTGGTGGTCCCACCGGAGCTCGAGGTTTTGGCCCGACAAATTGTCGGCTCTGACTTCCACGGTGGAGCGCACACAGCCGCCACCTTCAACCGAACCAATACGATGCAGGGTCGTGCGACTGTTCTGGTCTCGAACCAACTCGTGGATGCGAATGACTGGTTCATAGTCTCCGAAGCACCCATCTCCCCGCTTGTTTTCTGGACCCGCTCCGCGCCTGAGTACAGTGCTGTTATCGATCAGGATAACCAGTACCTGAAACTCACGACCATCTTCGCGGCAGTTGCGGACTGGCGCCCAGATCCCACCGGGATCATGGGCTCCCTCATCACGTAGGAGCAAGACGTGTGGCACAGGAAATACTTGAAGAGATTGGAGGAACGTTAAGTTTCTATCCTCAGGTGCATGGACTGGACACAGACAGTTCTTCGCATCCGATATCCTCCGTCACATGTGCCATATTTAAGCCAAGCAGTTCCACTGCATTCGCGACTGGTACGGCGACGATAGACAGTTCGTCGTTCACGTTGCAATCATCGGCTACAAACGATCTTGACACTATTGTGCTCTCTAGTGCGACTGGGATAGTAATAGGCCAGCAGTATCTATTCAAACATCAGCACGGCGGCTCCAATACATGGTGGCATCAGGTCGTTCGCGTAGCACATATCAACGGTGTCACGGTTCAACTGGAATCTCCTCTGCTCGACACTCCGTATACTGGAGACGAGCTTATGGGTTTAGAATGCACGTTTGCGATATCCGCAGCAAACGCCGCAGACCGAGCCATGAACTACCGCTGTGAATGGACAGTGGTGCCTCTTACTGGCGACAAACAAAAGCATCAGTCTTTGTTTCATGTGGTCAGGACTCAGTTTGATGATCCGATCACTCCAGAAGAGGTTCTGCGATATGCGGAAAGCAATTTAGCTGGAGCGACTCTGACGTGGGATTCTGGGCGACCCATGGAACTAGCAGAAAGCTCCTCAAACCTTGTGAGGAAAGAGTTACACGCTAGTGGAACTTATCCACATTTAGTCGGTGAGAGCAGGTCATTTAAGACAGCCGGTCTTTACGCTCTAAAGCATGAGCTCGCCATGCTTGGTCATGTTCCGCCTGGATTTGATCCAGGGATCTATTTGCAGACTATAAGAGAATCCCTGAAGTCCGAGATTAGAATGACGTTGTCCTCATTGACTTGGATAGATAAAGACGATGATGGCGTCGTGGACAACAACGAGAAGCCCGGACCTTATTCTGTGCGCGCGGTTAGAAGATGAGGTGCTCTGTAGTGCGTGCAGCGATAGTCGCTAAGTTAAGGGCCGTGGTGCCAGACACACAGACCTCAAATCGCGATGTCTTCAAAGTGATGGAAGTTGGTTACAGAGAAATACAGGGAGCTCCAGACAGAAGCGTCACAGTATTGCTCGTAGTTCCGCCTGCTCGCGGAAACCGGCACTTACCACAAGATCTCTATACCGCGACTTTTGAGATAACGATTGGATATCCCGATTATCGTAATGTTGCGGATCGCATTGGGGACGACGGAGAAAAAATCTCGCAGGCTATTGAAGCTTTGCCTGGAGAGACAGCGGACATTGTGAATTTAGAGTTAGCTGGAACAGGAATCGAAGAGCACGAAGGTTATTTGAACGTAACGTATTCCCTCAATATTGATTACAAGATCGACAGTGGAGTTTAAAGATGGGTTATAGTCAGACAAAAATAGGCCGCTTGGCGGTGATTGAATCTACTTGGGGCGCCACCGCAGATGCAGCCGGTGACTTTGCTGAATTATTTGCAGCGATTGACTGCGAGCCACCGTCGCTTACGCTTACAGAAGAGACACTGACCATCGACGGGCTCCGGTCGTCGTTTGAGGAGCCCACGCATTTGTCTGGGTCAAGGATGAACTCCACGATGTCCTTCAAGTGTTTCTTGAACGGGTGGAGCAACGGGACGCCAGGAGCTACGGACGACCCGTCACTCGCTATGGGCGCGTCTGGAACCAGCATCCATCCCATCGGCCTGCTCTTCAAGCACGCGCTCGGGGGCCATGCAGTTGCCGTTCACGCACAAGACATGACTGGTGGAACTACGTCGGCTATTACGCATGCTGGCGCCGACTCGATCACCAACGGTCACGCATATCTGCTTTCTACAGTTACATCTGGGCAGAATGGCGTTATTTGGGTAAGCGGCGAGTCAGGTGGGACAATCACACCTGCGGTAAATCTGAGTGCAGCTCCAGACTCCTCAGTTTCTCCAAACCTATATGCTGGGCATGTTCTCTATCTGTCCTCCGGTCAGGTTTCGGTTCCGCTCGCCTTCCAGTACCAGGGGTCCGACGCGAACTCTCTCGTGGAATGCTATGACTGTTCCGTGACTTCGCTGAAGCTTTCCCTAAGTCCGCTCGGCCCGCCCGAGCTGGACGTGGAAATCGCTATCGGTAGCTGGGTCGCAAAAGCAGGGGTCATTCCTGGGGCATACACCAACCAATTCCCAACGGTGAAGGCATCTCTGGGAACCAATGGGGCTCGGTTGATGCTCAATGGTTCGGTTCAGCAGTCTGTGTCGATGGAGTGTGAGATCTCGTGTGAGTACGCGAACGCTCTCAGCCACGCATCGGCCCAGGGTCTCGCCCAGCGCGTATGCACCAACAGAACAACGACGACATCTCTCAGTATTCCAGCTTCCACGCTCCACACGGACCTCGCTGGTCCGGGAGATACAAAAGGGATCTTGCAACTCGATCTCAATGCGAATACACCTGGAAATGCAATGTCGCTATTGGTTCCGAACACAGTCGTCCGAGAATCAAGCCCAATAGGCGACAGTGATGGTTTGGTGAGCGTGGCGTACACGTTAGGAGCCGATGTCTATACAGCAGACACTGGCTCCACAGCACCAGCCGACACTCCATTTCGGATTGCCTTCTTATAAAGGTACATGAATGATTACACTCACTACCGATAAAGTAACGGAGTTAGTTTTCACAGCTGATCCAGATGTGAAGGCTAAAAAGCCGAGCCCACATCGCTGGATTCCGATTGACGAGGTGAAAATAAATGGTGGAATTCCACTGTCTTTCAAGGTGCGAGCTTTGAACTCCTTTGAGCAACTGGAAATTATGTCGTCAATCACTTCTCGTGATGTTGTCGACGATGCCAGCCCAAATCAGTCAGTTGATAATGTAAATCAAAGCATAGACTTTATGACCCCGATGCTGGAGGCGCTCAAGGTCGCAGTAGTCGAAGCGAAGGGTGATGGTTTCCACGAAAAAGAACCTGACGGCGTTCTCAATGTTTTAAAACATACCCCACCTGCCTTGCTGACATTATTGGGGACATGGGTTACTGAGCATTCTTGGGGTGATGACCCTTTTTCCAAGGGAAAGTGAGAGTTGTGGTGTTTCTCGACCAGCTTATGCGGGCTCATGGGCTCGGTTGTGCAGCAGGTAACTTTGATTATTGTCGACACGACAGGTCGAAGTGCGCGCAAAAAGCTGGTTGGTATTTAAACAATCAATGGTCTCGCTGTCCGGTTCGTGAGGTGCTGGACGATTCCCGAATGACAGCTGCCTTACAGATAGAAAGACAGTCAAAGATTTCCCCCATCGCTAATTGGCCTTCCGGCTATGCTGCTTGGGTGCCGGAATACGTGTGTTCGATATCCGCAGCCCGTGAAGAACGTGCCAATTCAGAATCGAATAGGGGATCCAAATGGCGGGGATGAATCCAGTCGAGCTTAGGATCATAATTGATGCTCAGAATCGCGCATCAGCAATATTGCAGAGCGCAATGAAGGATGTGAAAAAGTTCCAGAAAGGGGTGCAGGATGTAGGACCAGACACTGCACACATGACCGGCAAGTTTGGAGACTTGGGGCTAGCCGCATCTGGCGCAGCCAAGCGAATGGGTGGAATAAGTCGTGCGATGCTCGGGTTTGCGGGAAAGGCAGCGGGTATAGTCATGATTGGTGCCGCCATACAAAGAACAGCCAAAGCCGGTGCGTTACTGGAATCGCGCATAGAAAGCTTAGACGGAAGCTTCAATGAAGCTATGAAGCGGATAAGGGATCTCAGCGAGGCGTCGAATGGTGCATTCTCGATGCCCGAGTTGGTTGATGCTGAAAGTAAAATTAACGCATTCAATATTGGGATGAAGCTCACACCAAAGGTGTTGAAGAATATACAAGGAAGAGCTGCGCAAATGGGCATCTCAACCACCAAAGCTCTTGACGACATAATTCTGGGCCTCTCGAGGGGAAGCCGCAAAATTTTGGATAATGTTGGGCTAATTGTAAGTCAAACAGAAGCCAATAAACAGTACAGTCGTCAGCTTGGGAAAACAGTAGATGACCTATCAGACCATGAGCGCAGAACGGCATTTTTAAATCTAGCGATGAAAGAGCTAGAAAAAACCACGATGGTAATGACGACGTCGTATAGCTCATCTGTCGAAAGCTCCTCAATGATGAGTGACGCATGGGCGGAAATGCAACTCGCTTTTGCGCCCTTGACGTTGATGTTTAGACCCCTCGCAAAAATGGTGATGGATATAGCAAAGGCAGTAGGATCATTTTTAAAGCCTGTCTTTTATGCGTTGTCTTTGATTCTTACCGCGATTTTAAACCCATTGGCGCAAGTCGTTGGAGCGTTTGGTCTGATGTTCAGAGCATTGATGGAGTTGCTTAAAAAGGGTTTGTCACCATTGCTTGGTGGGCTGGAGAAGCTATTACGAATCTTTGGTGGGCTTGGGATTGCCAGTCAGGAAGCAAATGCCGACAATAAAAAGCTTGCTAAATCCTCGGAGGAGCTTGCAGACGAAACTAAAAATCTTGCCGCTGCATGGAAAGCCTTGGGCGCAGCAGTCAAAACCGCGACCGAGTACAACAAATCTACAACATTGCCGACTAAAGTACGGCTTTTGGATTTGGAAATACAGCGCATAAACCTGATCAAAAAGCGCACAGGCGCTTTGACAACAGACCAGAAAGCCACCCTGGCATTTGCCAAACAAGATAAGAAGATACTTGAGACAAAAATCAATCTTCTTAACGTCACCAAAAATTACGACAAAGCATTCGCGTCGATCAATCGATCTTATCTTGAGGGGGCGATAACAGCCGCAGACTATTTTCAACAAGTGGGCTCACTAAGTGAAGCGAATCGAAAGGAAATCGCATTAATAGGTCAAGTTCGTGACCAAACAGTATCTCTTATAGGAGAGCAGGCTCTATTAACTGAGTCGACAAAGAAAGGCACGAAAGCCCGCAAAGAGTCGTCTAAGGCGCTTCGTAATTGGGTGGACGATTGGACAGCCACTGTTGCCTTCCATTTAGAAGCCATCCGCACGACAGAGCGTAGGGTGATGTCGATTGAAGATGAAAGAGCCGCGATTCAGGATCAAACTGAAGATATACGGACGAATAGCGAGATACAGAGAGCTGCTGGTCCAATAGCGGAAGCAACCCTTAAACATAAACAAAAAATGGTTAAAATACAGCGCGATTTCAATGTCGCTGTATCTGAACTTGATCCCGTAAACAGAGACATTGGAGTTCAACTTCTTCAAGATCAGGTGAAAGCTTTAAACGAAGTTGGGTTGAGAGACTTCAAAGATCGATTAGCTGAAATAGAAGTCGAGAAGTTTACTCAGCAGATCAATGAAATGAGCGCAGCAGTTTCGCACAGTGCTGGTGTGATGGGCTCGATGTCTCCAAAAGCAGCTGTAATGCATCAGTCGTTGGGTGAAGGTACCAAGATTTGGGCAGAATATGGCGCAAGTTCTGATAAAAGTAATAAGGCTGTTTTTAAGGGACTTGCCGCAACTGGCGCAGCGATGGCTCCTGCTTTGGCGGCTTTTGTCGATAACAAGAGAACACAAGCTGGTATTATGTCTGCGTTCGAGCTGGCACAGGGGTTTGCAAACCTAGACAACCCATTTCTGGCTGGTGCCCATTTCACGGCTAGCGCGTTATTTGCGGGCGTTGCTACAGGATTAATTTCCACTTCAGGCGCGGCGTCCTCTGGTGGCCGTGGGTTGGCCGGAACACCTGGTGGTTTCAAGGTGCCAGGTGGCGGTGGAGATGGTCCGAGCCAGATAGTGATCAACTTCACGGATGGAATGATCTTGGGTGATCCTCAGTCTATCGCACAGAAGATTAACGAAGCACTAGATCAGGCGTCAGGCACTGGCGCACCGGCAGGCGTATAATGACTGCTAACCGATATCAGGTGACACTTGCGCCAGTAATGTCGGGATGGACATATTCTACTGTGGCTCTTACGATTGGCGGATATACCAC
>TARA_R110000765_G_scaffold180900_2_pt1 | contig 18300 bp, 17 predicted proteins | sample TARA_R110000765 | Tara Oceans TARA_R110000765 (sample SAMEA4398168) | marine metagenome | biome: Polar Biome; feature: [MES] marine water layer (ENVO:01000295) within the mesopelagic zone...; material: water (ENVO:00002006), including particulate matter (ENVO:01000060) such... | reverse complement strand
TCGTTGTGTATAACAGCATAAGTAGCATTCGCTATTCCAGTCATAGTATATGCTGGTCTATCAGGTTCATCAATATACCTCGCAACAGGTAAGAACTCGTATTTAATTTTCAGTTCTATACCTTCTTGTATTGCTAAATCTAAAATCTTATTAGAATACCAATTGGATTGATGTAGTAATTTTAAATCATTCGTTTCAACATAGTAAATACCAGTAGGTAAAGGTTTTGTAATATCTTGTTTAAAACTATAAATCGTATCTTCTTCATCATAAATTAAGAACTCATCATAGGGGTCATACAAACACGATGTATAATGTTTATTTAAATCATAACATACCGCTTGTCCGTTTTCAAACATCTTACCTATTTTGGTCTGTCTTGGTTTCGCTACAGATTGCCTTAATTTAATCATTCCTTTTTTCTTTTTCATCTCGCCAGTAAATATATCTTTGTATTGGGTTTCAATCTCCTTCTCAACTATTACTTCATCAAACTCTTCTTCAGTCAGTTCCATCAACATAGTATTATCTCTGGTTGCTCCGTAATGCTGTCGGTGTTTAATCTTGTCGTCCATAAATAATTCATATACCGCTGGATTTAATTTACTACCACCTACAACTTCTTTTGTTTTGGTTTCTCCAAATATTTCCTCGTATAATTTATTCATCATATAATTAGGAGATTGTCCCCAATATGCTTCGCCATTATCTTTAACATATTGTTCTATCTTCTCTTCAACCTCGCTCTGCTTACTTGTAATATACTTTTGACTATCAATACTAAACCTAACAATATTACTTCCTTCAACTTGTAGTTTTCTTGGTATAACTCCAGTTGCTTTAATAATACTCATAACATATTCGTTTCCTACTAACTCGCCATCAGTATAAATCGGTTCAGGTAATTCTTCAGTACCATCAGCATCGTCTTTTGGTGCTTCCTCAAAATCCTCACTTTTCCAGTTTTGTATTTCTTTAAACTTGTCTTCGTCGTCTTTTTTATCCTCACGAACTTTGCTACTCATACTTAATCTTTTTGATTTATCTTCAATAGGATATAGATGTGCGTTCGCAATAATAAACATTAATGGTTTAACTTCTTTATTTATTTTATCAGGTCGGTAGGAACAAATAATCTTTTCAGTTTTATCAAACGCCATCATCGGTAATCTAAACTTCTCGGCAAACCTTTCCAGTTGGTCTATATTTACACCATCGGTTAAAGGATTTCCCATTCCATCAAAATCTTTAAACAGGTGATTTAGATTATCGTAAGCACCCTCCATATCGCTTTTAGGTAAGAACTTTTTAAATCCTGACTTATCCGCATACTCGTAGAATAACCAATCAAATACACAGGTGTCTTTTTGTCTATCCCACTCGCATTCTCCAATATAATCATAATCTAATTTCAACGCTCCCATTCGTCGCATTCTTACCGCACGAACACCTTTACTTACAAACTTTTTCTGTTTCTTATCAAAGGATAAAGTAATTGTATTTCCTACTTTTGGTTCTTCAACTTCCTCAATATATTCAGGACTATTCTGTTCCAATTCCTCTTCCCAGTCGCTAATCTGCTGTGAAACTAAATTATCAATAGTTCTACGATTTCCAGTAATGGTAGTGCTTTTAGTTCCTTTGCGTAGAGGGTCAGTTGGTTTATCACCTTTGTATTTAAACTTGTAGTTGATAGTGATGCTCCTTGATACAGATTGTAAAGTATTCACGAACCGCTTAAATATTTCACGCTCAACCGCTTCTGCGAAATATCCAGTTTTACTTGGTTTTAACACCTTACCGCTTCGTTTAGGGGTAAATCCCAAAAACTTCGCTGTAGTAATAGGGTTGCTTCTTCGCTTCCCTTTTATCCCTAAATTATCCTGTGCTTCTTTTAACAGGGCAGATTTAAGTTGTGCTTTTGTCGGTCGCTTCGGCATCTTCCTTATATATATATAGGATATTTTCTTTTTAAACCCTTTTCGCCTAAATATATATATTAGATATACCTATTAAATCCGTGTTTTTCCTAAAGTATCTTGTATTCTTCCTATCTGTATTTACTACTTATCACAATCAATTTTTTACAATCAATTTTATTTAATAAAACATATTAAATAAAAAACACGATTTTCGCCACTAAATAGCATCTAAACTTTCTTTTATTATTATTTTTCTGGGTCTTCCTCTTGGTCGCACATCTTCACCTGCTTCCGCTTTTTTCTTATCTCTGTATCTTTTGTTCGCTTCTTTACAGCGGATACAAAACTTTAAATACCATTCAGGGTCTTCTTTTTGTTGATGATAGTATCCACGCTGAAACTCATTATACTTATCAATATTTTTTGCTCGGTGTTTCATAATCGCTTTCTTGACTGCTGGGGTGTATGTTGTCTGTTTGGTTTCTTCACTCATTATTATATATATATATTAAGATATTTTTATATCCTTTTATTCAACATATTATTCTGTTAGATATTCCTTCAGGATTTTATCATTCAAAGTTGGGGTGATGCTCCACATATTTAAAAAATCATCAAAGCATTCATATTTATCAGGTCTTTTACAATCATACTGAAAATAATAATCACAGGATATACAAAATAATCCACACTTGTCGCTTTTGATGTCTTGTATCTGTCTGTTGTTCCACGCAATAGGTTCATACTTACTTAAAAAATCTCTAATATCTTCAGGCATATTTAATCCAAAGGGGTCAAAATAACACGCCCTATTACCTTTAAATACTCTAAAAAAAGTCCAGTGAGTACCATTACCATCATCGGCATCTTGTAGATTAATAATATAACTACCAACAACAGGATTGCGTGGTAATTCGTCTTTGCTAAATACGCCTTGTAGTGGGAGGTGTAATTTTTTTGCTATATCTTCAATATCACTCGCACTCAACCACCCTTTCCAATCTTTTACTGGTAATTCAGGTTCGCCCATAATACTATATAATGATATAATATTATACTTCTAAAGTTTAATCAAACACTTCCCACACCCATTAATATCGTCTTTCCTATATCTCGCAATAAACTCCATTCTTTTTGCTTGGAACTTGCGTTCCTTTTCATCAAAATACTCTTTTAATTCAGGTGGTATTACTGCTCCATTATTACTAATTTTCTGTAAGTTTTTTACTACAATATACAGATGTAGTTTATCAGGATTAAAAGGTGTATAAGCATTCATCGGTTTTTGATAAGTTGGTGGTGCTTTTCTAATATCAATAGCGTTGATTGCTTTTTCCGCTTTCTTGTTTATCTCATAATTTTCTGTGGTGTATTCCCATAAGAAACTACCATCTAAAAACATAAATAAAAAATAACATCTCTTACCTTCTTTAATAAGTTTTCTATATTCTTGAACTTTATTGAACCCAACCATAGTGTCTTTAAAGGTTGCTTTCTTACAGGTTCTACTCTTAATTTCAACACAATCCCCAGTTTTCTTGTTTCTAAAATCTATAGTATCGTAATGCGAACTATCAGTAATACTGGTTATAATCTCCATATCAACACCAAAAAGTTCTTCCACTATTGGTTTCACATTATCCTCATTCCCTTTTCCCATATTCACAAACGGCAGGTTTTCAGCACGAATTACTGGTTTCATTCTGTTATATATATATATTAGATAATTCTTTATATAGAAATATGCCTAAAGTATATATTAAATACTTATTTTGGATATTCTGCTAAAATCTTGGTTGCCTCGTTGTAATGTTGGATAAGAATAGGTGGTAGTGATAAATCCGCTCGGTAGTGTATGTAGATTTTTTCGCCTTCTCCAATATCTATAATGGAAATAAAATAGCAATCTTCTTTTTCACACATCTATATATTATACATACAAAAGAATTTATTTACTCCTTTTTTTTCCAGCATTCGCTCCTAATTGTATGCTGTCGTATAAATCAGCAATATACGCTTCTTGATTGGTAGGAATACCTTTCCCTTGTAAATCATCATACGCTAATCTTGCTCCTGCTGGTTGTCCTTTTCTTTTGTTTCCTTTCTTAACACCTTGACCTGCTAATGCCTTTGTTCCAGCAGATAATCCACCTAACGCTAATCCTGCGGCAGGATTTACAAAACTAATTGGTAGAGTAGCAACATCTAAAACAGATGTAAAACCCTTTGCGAAATCGCCCCAAAATCCACCACCCTTCTTGTAAAGTGCTTTACATCTGGGACATCGCATCGCTTCACCATAATTGATGCCCTTATCGTTCGCATATGCTTTTACAAAATTAACCCACTTGTTCGGCATCTTTACTATATCATTAGATAATATATTTCCTCCTAAACCTCTGCCCTTTGTTCCTGAAACATCGTAATCTTGTCTTGGTTTAATATTAGGGACACCATCAGCGGAGGGTGTATAGCGTGTAGGGTGTTCTTTAAACTCTCTCATAACAGCAATTTTCGCTTTGTTGAATGCTTGTTGTTCTCTTGCTTTTTTTGTTGGTTTTGTTTTAAAAGCATCATTAACCGCTCCAACTATTTTTGAACCACTAACACCCTTACCTTTTTTGAGAATAACATTAAGATAAAAGTTCGCTCTTTTGAGAGTTTTACTGGCGTATTTTTTTGGATTATCTATTATCATCTTTGCGAATTGTTCTAAATCTCCAATAGTAGTAGATTTATTTTGTTGCTTAAATCGTTTAAATTGTTTTGTGAAACTTCCCCAATCTAAATTATCAAAGTCAATATCATCTTCTTCAGTACCAGCACCAAAAATAGCAGTATTCGCTCTTCCTGCTCCATCTGTGAGTGTATTACTGACCTTTCTTAAGAAATTATCATTAGCGAATAAACTTTTTGTATCCTGTTTAACAAAAGAATAAATCGCATCATCTCCCAGTCCATTAGATTTTAAAACCGCCATAACCCAATCTTGGCAGTTGTTGTCTTTTGCTGAATAGGTTAAAAACTTCTGCTTCATATAGGGTTCAGTATTCGCCATCAACTCGTTTAAAGTTAGTGTTCTATCAGTAGGCAACGACACTTTCATAGTATCACTTCCATTACGAACTGACGCATCAATATCCATACTAATACTCTCATTCTTTTCCAATATAATATTTTGTCCTTGAACCTTAATCCACATATACAGGTGATAAAGTTGGTCGTAATCTTTCTTACCAAACGCTTTCTTAAAAGCACCCAACGATACAGCATTCAACGCTCCTGTTAGTAAAGAACTTAATGGAGTTCTACATACATTAATTTCGGTTATTTTTTTATCTCCGTATTGGTGTAATATTTCTCTAACTTTTGGTGGTAATTTTGATGCTCCATAAACTATTGCTTTTACATAATCTTTTGTTTCTCCTGCTATTCGTTTTGTTGTTTTAATAGGGTTCATAATAAAATCTCTTGTATTCTTTCTTTTTGTATCCATCTGCTTCTTACTATAGTCATAAAATCCTTTTACATAATCAAAAATCCCAGCACCATTCTTTTCTGCTTCCTTCTTCAATTGTAAATAGTGTTTTAAAAAAATAGGGTCAGTTGCTCCTCTCCATACTGCTCCTCCTGTAGAATGTCTTGGGAGCATAGTGATGTGGTTTTCTACCAATCCTGCTCCGTCAGGTGTAATATAACCATCTGCTTCTTCATCTTCACCATCAGTTTCACCTTCATCACGATGTGCGAATTGATACATCTGTAGTATTCTATTCATAATAATCTGTCGTTGTCTTACTTGTGGGAGAATAGTGAGGTATTGTTCCATCTGTCTTTCTAATCTGTCCCAATTGGGATATTCCCCCAAAGCATCTATTAATTGGTTTAATCCTTGTTGGTTAATTCGTCGCCATCGTCGTATGATATTATATGCTCTATCAACATCGTATCTTGGACTGGGTGGTGGAGTAGTCATCATTCCTCCTTTCTTTCGTTTATTGGACGCTTTTGTTTGTGCTAATTTTGCTGTCCTTGCTTCTTCAGGTGTAGCATACTTCTTTTTGCGTCCTCGTTTAACAGGCGGTTTATCCATTATATCAAAACTAATCGCCATTATACTATAGTGGGAGATTATTATTTCCCCTAAACTCCTGTAAAACTTACTTTCTTTCTTGGATAAAAACAACAGCATAAATATTTTTGGTAAAAACTTCGTCGTCTAACCTTTTCCCCTAATGCTTCTTCCAGCACTGATAAACAATTTCCATCACTATCCATATTAGAATACATTATAATATTGATATATATTGTTTAAGATGTAGAATATACAATCTCAAAAGTCGCTGGGTCATAAATTAAAACACCTACTCCTGCTCCTAATGCTACTCCACGAATGGGGGCAACTAATAATCTACTCGCACCTATATCGCCATTAATCGGTGCTCCAGTAGCGTTTAACACAATTGTATTATCGTTTTGTAATGTGTCCCCTGCTCCTGCTCCAATCGCCACAGAATTACGCCCTTGTCTATCGTTTCCTGCTCCATTACCAATAGCAACGCTTCCTGTTCCTTGTCTTGCTTCACCAGCATTAGTTCCAACAGCAACACAATTAGTTCCTTGATTTGCGTTTCCAGCAAAATTACCTAATGCTGTTGCTGAAGATGCTTGTAAAGATTGTCCTGCTGAACTACCAACAGCAACACAATTATCACTTTGATTTGCGTTTCCTGCTCTTGTTCCAACTGCGACGCACGATGCTCCTTGTGCTGTATTTCCAGCAGTTCCACCAATCGCAACACTATTTCCTCCTTGATTTGCGTTTCCAGCAAAATTACCAACTGCGACACAACTTCCTCCTTGTGTAGTTTCTCCTGCCTCATTACCAACAGCAACCGAGTTTGCCCCTTGATTTGTTAATCCACCAAAATACCCAACAGCAATACTATTTCCTCCTTGATTAATACCTCCTGCTGAATTACCAATAGCAACACTTTTCGTTCCTTGTGTAGTTTGTCCTGCGGACGCACCAACAGCAACCGATAATGTTGATTGTGTATCTGTTCCTGCTCCAAAACCAACAGCAACCGATAATGTTGATTGTGTTGAAGTTCCTGCTCCTGACCCAACAGCAACAGAACTATTTGCTTGACTTGTTTGCCCTGCGTTTGTCCCAATAGAAACAGAGTTAGTCGCTTGACTTGTTTGTCCTGCTCCTGAACCAATAGCAACAGAGTTAGTCGCTTGACTTGTTTGTCCTGCTCCTAAACCAATAGCAACTCCCCCTACTCCTTGTGTTGTTAGTCCTGCTGATTTACCAACTGCTACTGAACCTGTATCAGTAATAGCAATAGTATCCACTACATTAAAATCTCCTGTATTTGGATTAACTGAAAAAGGTGTAGTAGTTGTATCTGCGTATAAGATTTGGTCGCCAGTACCACTCACAAAAATAGGGTAATATGTAGCATCAGTATTATCATTAGTTATATTTGCGTTTGTCGCTTTAGCATCAATAGCACCCTGAACCCACGCTGTAGTAGGCATAGTTGTTCCACTATCAGTTGCTAAAGGCATAGTAGCACTATTGGAAGTTAAAATTGTAAAACTATTTGTTCCTGTAAAAGCGTTTGTTCCAGCAAGAGTAGCAAGACCACTAATAGCAGGAATAGCAGATTGAACCCACGCTGTAGTAGGTATTTTTGAAGAACTATCTGTGCTTACTGGTTGAGATGCGGAACAATTAGGAATGGCGGTAAAGGTTTCCTGTGCGGTTTGTGATAAAGGGAACTTTAAATAATTATCATCTAAATATTCTGTTGTAATACCTCCATCAGCAGTAATTCGCCAATATTCAGGGTTAAAAGTATCTACAATAGGATTAGGTGGTTGTTCGCTACTCATTATATATACTATTGATATAAAATATTTTTAAAAAGTTTCCCCTAAATTGTTTATTCTACCAATTGGGATAAAGATTTATAGCAACACAGGGGTTTCCAATATAACCTGCGAACTCATCAACATATCCTCCCTGTGTATAACCTAACCACGTGGGATTTGATTGTCCGTATCCATAAATATCATTATTACTATAACCAGTTTTATATAAACCACCTCCTCCGCTCTGTGTTGGTGGTGTTCCTCGTGTTGGAAATCCTGCTGCTGGAACTGGAGAAGCATAGTTAAAACTAACTGAACCATTCCCACCTGTTCCACCTCCATTCGCCCATAAAGTTCCTTGTGAGTAAGAAGATGTTGGTGTTCCACTTGTTCCAGCGACTACTGCTCCACCACCAGTTCCTCCTAATGCCCCAGGTGCGGAATAAGTCCCTGATGCTCCATTAGTAGCAGTTCCATCAGCGGTTAATGATGCTGATTGTGCTACACCTTGTATAATAAAATTATTTGCTATTGCTGAACCAGTACCACCTGTGGTGAAATCATAATCGTAAGAAGTATTTGCGGTATAGGGGTCAATCCAACAAAAGTTTAATAGTGCTACTCCACCTCCTCCACCAGCACCACCAGTATTCCAAGTTCCATTATCAGGATAAGCACCTCCCCCTGCTGAACCACCTTTACCAACAGCATAAACACCCATTCTGTTATATCCAATTGGAACAACATAGTTTCCATTCCCACCTGTAGAGGATTGAATAATAATTGTAGGTGTAATAATTGTGGTAGTTTCATCTTCAGTAAGAGATACAGCAGAACCAGCACCAATATTATCTGTATATAATTGTGCCGAAAAAGTTATTTGACTTTCAGGTTGAAGATTTCCCCCTGTTAAACCATTATAGCAGAGGTCGTTTCTATTAACATAAAAGAATGATATTTTATTTACACCAGTATCGTATTTAAGATATATTGATGTAGTAAAGTTAGACCAAGTATTAGCAGTGGTAGGATAAATTGCTGATTGTTGCCTATTTTGAAAAATTACCCCCTGTGTTGGGAAACCCTCATAATTGGAAAAACTGGTTGTTAAATAATTAGGATTTATATATAGTGTTCCACTATCAGTATAAGTATTGTTCTGTGTTGTTCCAAGTTGTCCTGCGTTAGTAATTTGAAATACAAAATTATAATTTACCTGTATAAAAGCGTTCTGTAGTCCAGCGGTGGGGATAGTCCAACTAACATTACCTAATTGCTGAACTATACTATTATTTACAGCACCACCGCCACCTAATATTTGTGTGGATAAAGGTGTTGCGTCCTGTAATGTTATAGAGTGTATATTTGCGACAGGGGTGTCTGGTGATGGAACATACGGATGCGAATGGTTATTATCACTCTCGGTATTCCAATAAGCAGGGTTGAAAATCTCAACAATAGGATTGGGTGGCGTTTCACTACTCATTATATATACTATAGATATAAAATATTTTAAAAGTATAATTTTTTTCTCTTTGTTATATATATAATGCCTCCAAAAAAGGGAAAAGCAGAGTTAGTTGATTGGTATAAAAAAATACCTGATAAGTTCCTCCTAAAATCTCACAATCCTCACTTTGATATACACAATATTAAAGTTCCGTTTCGTATGCTAATCTGTGGAAGTAGTGGTAGTGGAAAAACACAGACCCTATTAAGTTTGATGTATAATATGCCTGATACTTTTGAGAAAATAATTATCACAACAAAAAACAAAGACGAACCACTATATAACTATATTGAAGATAAGTATGGTAAGAAAGGTTTAGAAGTAAAAGAAATTGATAAAGATGGATTGCCTGATTTAGACAAGTTTGATAAAACCCAACAGACCTTATTAGTAATGGACGATTTAGTAGGTGAGAAAAACCAAAAACCGATGGAGCAGTTTTTTTTGAGAGCAAGAAAGAAGAATTGTAGTTTAGTTTATATTTCCCAGTCCTATTACGCTGTCCCCAAGATGATTAGAAATAATCTAACATACCTGATAATAAAACAGATTAGCAGTATGAAAAATCTTACTATGATTGCTCGTGAGTATGATTTAGGTATGGATAAAACAACATTAGAAAAGATTTATAAGAATGCTACAACTACAAAGCAAGGATTTTTGATGATAGATTTGGAAGCAGACCAAGACAGAAGATTTAGAAAGAACTTTGATGAGTTATATTCTTTTAAATCTGGAGAAGATGATGCTGATATTGAAGAATATACTGGTAATGAAAAAGTAAAGGGGTAGAAAACATACTATTTTTTTAGAAATATTTGTATTTTTAAAAAAAAAATATATTTATAGTATATATAATGAGTGGAACTGGTAGTTTGATGATACGCAATCTGCGAAAACCAAGCGACTATGCGAAAGCGGTGATGAACCAAGACCAACAACTTAAACTCGCTATTGCGAACGATGCTAATATAGCAAGGGCAAGAAAAGGTATTGTTTTAGGCGAACAAGTGCCTATGACCGAACAACAACAATTTACACCTGAAGAATTACAAGCGGATACTGGAAAGCAAGAAAGCGATGCTTTAAACAATCTCCTACGATTATTTCCTTACCGCCGTGCGAGTGAGATAGTTGCTGATTTGAATGTAGATGAGATATTTATGTTAAACAATATTTTTCCACAATTAGAACCTGACTTTAAGAAGAAGTTTGATGCCGATACAACCACAAAAACATTCTTTTTAGAATACCTACGAAAGTTTTTTGAGTTAGTCCAAGAAACAAAAGGCGTGAGTGGAAATACCACTATGTTTGATAATAAGTTTCAGCAGTTAGTTAATGATATTAACGATATGAAGGCGATTTTACCTACAAAAACACAATTAGGAGTTTTAACTGGTATTGTTAATCAATTACGCCGACAACTACCAGCAGAAATTATTAACCCATTAGCAGAACGATTAACTGCTTTAGAAGGAGCGATGTTGAGCGAAGATGCTTACAGGCGTATTAGTGGTGAAAGCGAAGTTTCCCAGTTTCAAAAAATAGCAGAACTACAAAGAATTACCGAAAATCTACCTACAAGAGATAGGTTTGATGAAGTCATTAGAGAAATACAAGAAGGAAGAGTTGATAGTGAAGGTGCTATTGATAGAGTTGAAGAATTAGTTGATGGTATTGATAGGCGTATGGTTGATGGATTAGATGAAATTGGTAGAGCAAGAGAAGCAGAAGCAGTTAGAACTATGGAAATAAACTATATTGACCCACAATCCGTAGATGATTATAGTATCGCAGTTTTGAAATCGTATGTTGCGAAATTGGTAAAGCGTAATCCTGCTTTGAAAAGAGGAACACCTCCATCTGCTTTAAAATCCAAGTTTGATTATGGGTATTGGTTAGATGAGCGTGATGCTGATATTCGCTCAACTATTCCTGAAGCGTTTGCTATGGAGAGTGCTACTGCTATTCCTGAAAGCGAAATTATACGACAACAAGACGCAGAACAAGATAAACAAGGTAAGGGTGTGGGACGAAGTGTTCGTGTGAAGAAAACACCTGTAAAAAGGTCAAAGTTGATTGGTAAAGGTATTGATTTGGAAGAACGCCCACAATATTTAACTTTGGGTAAGTATGTAATCAATTACGGACAATTAGCAGACAAAGATATACTGAATGTTAAATATCCAAGTTTGGGTAGAATACCTGCTTTACCTCCAGTTGCTATTAGCGATGTGTTTAAAGATTTTTTGATTGACCTTTTAGAAACAGGTAAAGTAAATAAAAGAGCATACGAGTTTATACCAATTGAGGAGCGGAAATTATTTGAAAAAATTACTACTGGTGCTGGTCTTATCCACAAGTTAGGTATTAAAAAAACGATTAGTGATAGTGATAAAGAAGAGGCGGATAGATTTGAACTTTTGCGTGGTGAATATTTAGCAGGTAATAACGCCCAGTCAGTTATAAGAGAATTAAGACGCTTTGTAGTTAAGTTTATGGCGGAAGGAAAGATAAGAAAGAATGAAGGTATGAACCTGTTGGTAGAATTATCTATTTAGGGGAAACTTTTTAAAAATATTTTATATCAATAGTATATATAATGAGAACTCTAATCCTGAACTCGTCTAACATCGTTCCTAATAGTAATAACTCGGTATTTAGGTATGTGTTTCCTGCTGGTAATGTTGAGTTCGTGAAAGGTGATAAATTAGCATTAGCATCAATACAGATGTTCTATTCTACTTTCAATTTGACTGCCGAACAAGGCAACAATAAGTTTAGTTATATTTGGGTTGATGGAACAGAGCACGATGTTATTTTTCCTGATGGTTTCTATGATGCTTCCAGTATCAACGATTATTTACATCAGGTTCAACTGCTTAATAAACATTACCTTATTGAAAACGCCACCAGTAATTTTGTCTGGTTTAATACCATAGGTGTTAATGTTTCTACTTATTCTATTGAGATTAACTCATACAATATGAACGCTACTGATTATGTTATTGGTACTGGAACAACTCAATATACTTTCCCTGCTGGTGCTACTTGGTTAGTTCCTACTGCTAATATCGTGCCGATGGTTAGGATTTTGTCTAATAACTTTAGATATGTTATTGGTTATAATGCTGGTTATTATCCTACTGGATTACCACAACTATCACCAGCAGAAGCACCAATCGCAGGTGTTCCTCCAGCACAGACACAGACACCTACTTACACATCTATACAATCTTTTTCGTCTGCTTTTGTTCCACAGATTACTCCATTATCGTCTTATACTTTAACCTGTTCTCTAATTAATAACAATTTTGCTGTTCCTAATACTTTGCTATATTCTTTCTCACCACAGGGGACTTTTGGGGCACAATTTACTTTAGCACCTAATCAGTATTCCTTTTTGGATATACAGACAGGACAATATAACGGATTTAATCTACAATTTACCGACCAAAATAACCTGCCTATTGCTATACAAGACCCTAATATTGTAATTCTTTTAGTAGTATTATCTGCTGACGAACAAAAACTAATGTCTATTGGGGCGACTTAATCACCGAAAAAATATCTTATCTATATATATAAGAATGTATATCCACAAGTTAGGAAAATCAACAAGCGGAGGTGGTGGAAGATTTGTTAGAGGATTTAGAAGTTCTCGTGGAACAAAAGGAGTATGCCCTAACCAAAAAAGAACTGCTGGTAGTGGATTAAAAGAAAAGATTTTTGAGGAAGGTATTGTAGCACGACCAACTGATACTTTAAGAGGTTTGCGATTACAGAAACCACGAGTTCCCAAAAAATATATCTCTTTCTCTGCTTAATATTTAGGCAGAATGTTATTTAGGCAGTTTAGGTGTTTTATATATATTTATTTTCTACGATATATATATAACGATGGATAATCTTGTCTTTGAAGAAAGCGTTAATACGGAGGTTTCCTCCAGCGAGTTTGTTGATAAGCAGTGGTTATATGTTAATGATAATAACAACTCATCTTACAGCGGTCAGGTAGTTATTGATACTACCAGTTTAAGTAATTGTGGTAATTATATCAATTGGAGTGAAGCATTCCTCGCAATTCCTCTTGTTCTACAGGTTCAGGGTTCTGCTACTCTAACTGAAGGTATGGCGTTGGACTATCTTTTAGGAATGAAAAGCGGATATTGGAATATCTTACATTCGCTCGTGTGTGAGTTTAACAACGGAAATATTATTCAGCAAACACCTTTTTTGAATGTTTTTACCAGTTTCAAAAATCTTACCAGTTGGAGTAAGGACGATGTTGAAAATTGGGGTGCTATTACTGGTTTCTGCCCTGATACTGCTTCCTCTTGGTTGTATAACTCCGCCACTCAATCAGGAACTAACACCCTTTCTGCTAATGGTACTGGTCTTTGTAATAACAGAGTTTCAACACAGGTTTCAATTACTACAATTGGAACTTCAATATTAAACTACAATATTGAAACTGATGCCTCACGAACATCTGCCGACATTCAAAGTTGCGTAAATCTTGGTCTTATGCGTCGCCAAAAGTGGTTAAACTTTTCGCTTACCACTAATGATGGTTCTGCTCTTAATCTTACCTCTTCCAATAAGGCAGGAGTTCTTGCTGGTTCGCCTTCTACACCTGCTACTTCTGCTGGTATGAACGCTATTTTTGCTTCTTATGTGAGTGCTGGTGCTACTTACCGAGCAGTTGTTTTTGATGCTGTTGTTCGTCTTAAGGATATTGCCGATTTCTTCCAAAAAGTTCCCCTTCTCAAAGGTTCTACTATGCGTCTTTATCTTAATACCAATCAATCTTACTTCAACGCAAAGATGGTTAATTCTGTATATGATGCTACAGGTGCTATTACTGCCGCAGGGTCTTTACAGATGACTTCTACCCCAGTCATTCTTGGTGGTGGTGGAACTAATCCTATTATGTTGGCGTCCGCTGATATAGGACAGGGTGGTGCTAATCTTGTTCCTTTTGCTCTAACTACTCCTACAGAGGAGGAAATTACTTGTGGTATTTCTATTGTTAGAACTCAATTCCCCACATCTGTTTTCACTCAACAGATTTCTGCTCCTGTTTCTGCTGTGCGTCTTTATGCTCCTGCTTATACATTCTCACCTATCGCAGAGCAAAGATATTTGAGTTTAACTCCTACCAAAAAGGTTGTGTATAACGATATTTTCCAATATCAATTCCCCAATATTGGTGCTGGTTCGCCTTTTAACTTTTTAGTCAGTAATGGTATTCCTAACCTTCGTGGTGTGCTGGTTGTTCCACTCCTTCCTAAAGTGTCTAATGGTAGTTCAGTATCAGGAGCAGGTGATTTTAGTGGTATTACTACTTCTTCACTATACTCTCCTTTCTCTGGTACTGGTGGTTCTCCTGACCCAATTGCTATTACTAATTTCAATATCCAAGTATCAGGTAAAAATCTTTTTATCAATAATACCCTGTATGATTTTGAGGCATTCTACGAGCAACTTATTTCTTCCAACCAACTTAACGGCAGTCTAACAACTGGTCTTACTTCAGGACTTATTGGTTATAATGAGTTTGAAAATCTTTACCGCTACTACTATGGTAATGTTAGTCGTTCTGTCCCAAGTGAAGATGGTGTCGCAAAGGCAATACAGATTACAGGAACTAATCAGTCCTCTCAAGTGGTAGATTTAATGGTGTTTGTTGAGTTTGAGCGTGAGATTACGATTGATGTGAGAACTGGTGCGAGAATACAATAAATTAATACGAAAAAGATAGATAAGTTTTAGAAACTTTATAATTGTTTTTTGTTAGAGTTCTAATAGGTTAAACTCGTAATTGGTGTAAATATTTAGGCGTTTTATATATATTTATTTTCTACGATATATATATAACAAGATGAGTGAAGTAATGGTTGTTCCTATGGCGAGAACTCGTATGAGTAATAATCCCAAGAAGGGAGATGGTTTTTTTGATGTGATTAAATCTGTTGGTAAAGCAGTTGCTCCTATTGCTATTGATGCTGGGCGGAGTATGATTAAGGATAAGTATGGTTTTGGTATTGATTTATCACCAGCACAAGTAAGGTCTTTGAAAAAGGGAGGTGCTATACAGATTAATCCCAGACAGATTGCCGAACAAGGTAAGCATCTGCTCCAACTCCTACCTCAATCAGCAAAGAAGTTAATTAATGCTTTGAAGAAGAGTAAAGGTATGCGTCTTTTGTTAAAGAAAGGTGAAGATGTGATAGATAGATTAAAGGGTGGTTCTATTTTTGGTTTCCTCGCCAAAGCAGTTGCTCCTATGATTGTTGGTGCTTTAGGTAAGAGCATACGAGGCAAAGGTGGTATTTATCCTGCTGGAGCAAGAGGCGATGGTATGTTTGATGTTCTTAAATCTGTTGGTAAAGCAGTTGCTCCTTTAGCGATTGATGCTGGTAGTAAGTATGCTAAAAAGAAGATGAGAGGCGATGGTATGTTTGATGTGCTTAAATCTGTTGGTAAAGCAGTTGCCCCTATGGTTGTTGATGCTGGAAGCAAGTATGTTAAAAAGCGTATTAGTGGTAGGGGGGCATCTCCTTATGTATCAGGTTCTTATGATGATGCTATGGATAGACATTCTCAAGGTGGGGGATTTTTTGATGTGATTAAATCAGTAGGTAAAGCAGTTGCTCCTTTAGTGATTGATGCTGGTAGTTCTTATGCTAAAAAGCGTATGGGTGGAGGTATGTATCCTGCTGGAAGTGGTATGTTCCCTGCTGGTGGTGCTATTACTCAATTGGGTTCTCCTTATCAAAACCAAAATAGTCCTGCTATGAACCCTTTTGTTGGAACAACAGGATTAAGTGGATATGCTCCCATTACTGGTGGTGTTTCTCGTAGTGGTGGTTCTATGTTGCCTATGGATACAGGTGTAGGGCGTATAATGCGACCCAAAAGAGGCAGTAATTCCGCCACCTATGCTCCTGAATATATTTCTATGTAAATTATAATGTTATGATATGTATATATGAGTATCATACAACCTTTAGCAAAAGTAGGAAGTTTGAGAAACAAAAACGATGGTTATATTACACCAACATCTATGGTTCAACAATTAATAGACACTCACTATATAAGTAAGTTTAACTCTATTTTAGAACCCTGCTGTTCTACCCACAGAACAATTCCAATTACTCTATTAAAAAACGGATTTACTAATATAACCGAAAATATTTATGAAGAAGAAGGTGGTATAGATTTTATGGAGTGGGACAGCAGTAGGAAGTTTGATACGATTATATCCAACATACCCTATGGGATTAAAAACTTTGTTAGATTTATGACGAAGATGAAGCAAGTAGCAAAGGAGGAAATTATTTGTTTGTTTCCTATGAATTATTTGAATGGTAAAGAACGCCACCAATACTATCAAGATAAAGATTATCCTTTGTCGCACATCTATCCCTTTACAAGATATTCCTTATTAACGGATAATGTAAGAGAAGATGGTAGATATAAGGGTGGTATGGCGTTGTATGGGTGGTATGTTTTTAAAAAGGGATATACTGGTAATTGTATAATGAAACAGATTAATAACAATCCTTTTATTATTACTGATAAGCGAGGTGCTTACAAGGTTAAAAAATAAACAAAAAAAAATATCTAATTAAATATGTTGTTAGATATTTTCTCAATTCGTAGCAGGTAATCCAATTGCCTCATCGTAATTAAAACCCTTTGGTATATCGTCTGGGTGTGCTGGTATTCTATCAACACTACTAAATAAATCCTTTGTAAAACAAGTTCTCTTTATTGTATCAAAAGATTTGGCGTATTCCTCGTTTAGACCACCTGTTAAGTTATTAAGGTGTTTTTCCAAGAAAGGTAATAACTTACTGGAACGCTCCTCTATTTTCACAAGATAATCCTTTAACGCCTGTAGCAGTTCTGTTTCTTTTAAACTGATGCTTACAAAACCACCAAAGAGCAGAGAAATATTAAAAGCAATTGTTAAATACAATACTGCTCTCAACATCGGTTTCTGTGATGGGAAATCTTTTCTTTTTTCGTCCTCTATAATTGCTAAATCTTCAGCGAGATTATTTGTTAATATTCTAAATCCTATATCAGTTAATACACCCTGTTCTCCTGATAGTTCCAACACCTTTGCTATAAATTGGAACAGGTAAAAATCGTTGGTTTCATCAGCATCTACCAATTCCTTAAACTTCACTATTTCGGCAACTTTGGTTTCCATTATATATATACCATACAAAATAATTTCCCTAAACATTCTAATTTTTTATAACTGATTATAATTATCGTTTATTTCAGTAGGAGAATTGGGCGGTGGTACTGGCGGTGTAGTAATTCTTAATTCGTCTATTTCTGCCTCTGTTTCTGTGTCCCTTACTATTTCAATACAACATACTTTACAGGTTTTACACTTGGACTTATACGCCATACTTGCGAGTTTTAATAAAAATCCACTCATCGTGGTTAAAAAAATAGTCCAAAATACTTCACTTAACACCATTATATATACCATTACAAAAAAAATTGATTTACTTTATTCATACTTTAGATGTGTATATTAAGATGAGCGATAATGAAGATATATGCGAAACCTGTGGGGGAAATTGTCCTGCGGAACTGCTATTATGGTGCGATGAATGCCGTGATAATAATATATGCCGATGTGAGAGATGTAATATCAGTAAAGTTGGTGCTGATTGGTGGGAATGGTGGGGAGGTGTTGTTTGCCCTGATTGCGTGATTGTTGTTGCTTACAAAAAAGAAGAGAAATACAAAAAATAAATTATATACTTATCCTCAACCAATCCCACAAAAAATCTGCTAAAATATATTTTATAATCCACCATATCAGTTCTACCATAGTATATTGATAGATAAATTATTAGGTGAGTATTTATTATCTTTCCAATTACCTCTTATCTTTGTTGCTCTCTTTAAATAATTGTCCCTGCGTTTGTTGTCTTTATGTTTTGTAAAATC
>TARA_R110000765_G_scaffold84327_2_pt1 | contig 18304 bp, 14 predicted proteins | sample TARA_R110000765 | Tara Oceans TARA_R110000765 (sample SAMEA4398168) | marine metagenome | biome: Polar Biome; feature: [MES] marine water layer (ENVO:01000295) within the mesopelagic zone...; material: water (ENVO:00002006), including particulate matter (ENVO:01000060) such as...... | reverse complement strand
CTTTTTTCTTAATGACCGAAGGTGCAAAAATTGATAGCTACGGCCATACAAATGATATTAAAGGTGTCATTACCGAAAGTATCTCTTTTGACAAGGCAATTACCGAAGCCTTGAAATTTGCCGATGCCGATAAAAATACCTTGGTCATTATCACTGCCGACCATGAAACTGGTGGCTTAACAATTCCTCAAGGTACTATGGCTAAACATGAAATTGAAGCCGATTTTACAACGCATGATCATACAGGTACAATGGTCCCTATTTTTGCTTACGGACCTATGTCTCAAGAATTTCAAGGCGTCTATGAAAACAATGAAGTCTTTCATAAAATAAGTAAAGTATTTGGGCTTAAATAAAACTCATTTTACTTTTTATATTTCTGCTATATCCTAGTCAGTTTCTTCTATGACTACTATAAATGGTGAACCTTTACAACGATTTACAAACATTTTTTAAAAGTTAATGAACAGTGAAGTGGTCGTGAATTTTAAGGTCGATTCAAAATAACAGTGGTAATTTCTTGAGATAAAATTCCCATAAAACCTTGGACTTAACTTTCCCCCATAGATATCACCAAAATTAATAGGATCGAATATTTCTATTGATGTAAAGGGTTGGTACGATTCTATTTTATGAACCCAATTCTTGGGTAGAATTTTGCGATACAACTTTAAATTAGCTTGTTGTTCGGTAAATAGTACTCAATTTTTTTTGCTATACAGAGGTAGTTGTAGAACTATGTTATATGGTGATTAAGATTTTTCGTTCTTGACGAAAGTGGAGTGCTGTAAGAAAAAAACAGGAGTTGTTAAAATGTGTTAATGACCTTTGTGTGGTCGAAGATTTTAAATAATCGAACTTAAGTGGGTGTTTGAATGGTATAGGAATAAATAGTAAAAGTGTTGTTGTTAGTGATAATTCAATAATTTTTATCATTTACGAACAATATGTGTTAAAATGTTAGAATACTTTAAGAAAAACGTTATAATAATTAGAATTTCACTAAATCGACAAAATGCACATCTTAAGGTAATGTAAAATTTTTCTACCTTTCTATTAAGAGTATCTTTGATTAAGAATATAAAACACTAATACCCCATAAAATGAAAATGATTAGCTTCCATGTAGGAAAAATACAATAGTTTTAAATTTCCTATAAAGTAGTACCACTACTAGAACATACTTCCCCCGGTGTATACATAGATTTTAGAAAACCCTATAACAGGTAATTTTTCCCTTTTAGTTAAGGGTGTTGCAATGCGGTTTTTTAAGGACTAGTTCAAAAGATTTTAACTATAGCACCATGAATTTCCTCGCCACTATTTTTTCTAATGAGTACCTGCTAGCAATTTTTGCTGTGGTAGGCACCTATGTGTTTTCCATACGTTTATTTCCTGTGTTAATTTACTTGTCACATAAGAAAAACTTGATGGACGAACCTGTTGAGCGCAGTTCACATACCCAAAAAACACCCACTTTAGGCGGTGTAGGTATATTCATTTCGTTTTCATTGGTGTTAATTTTATTTGGCATATTCTCCGATTTTATAAGAGAAGATTTAATAAGGTTGCTGACCGTTATTGGCGCTTCAATTTTGCTGCTATTCTTAGGCTTAAAAGATGATTTGTTAGTGATCTCACCAAGAAAAAAATTTATTGGGCAATTAGTGGCCTCTTTATTGGTGATATTGGCGACAGATGTTCGTATCATTTCTATGGAAGGTATTCTAGGGGTATATACCTTACCTTATATACTATCTGTAATCTTCACATTATTTGTATTTGTCCTGATTATAAATGCCTATAATTTAATTGATGGTATAGATGGTCTTGCGGGTGGTATTGCCGTTATGGTCTGCGGTTTTTTTGGCGTGTATTTTATGTTGAATAATTACGTGTTCATGAGTTTGGTGTCTTTTGCCCTTATTGGTGCCCAATGTGGCTTTTTAGAACATAACCTTTCAAAAAAGCAAAAGTTATTTATGGGCGATTCGGGATCTTTGTTTACAGGTTTTTTGTTGGCCTATTTAGTTGTTGTTTTTTTAAATTTCAATTTAACTACAGGTACCGAGTTTCGATTGGACAATGCTCCAATTTTGGCCTTGGCAATTGTGTCATATCCATTATTCGATACACTTAGGGTTTTCTCGGTTCGTATGTATCAGGGAAAAAGTCCGTTCGATGCCGATCGTAATCATATACACCACCGTTGGTTGTCAAAAGGTCTTCCACATAGGGCGGCAAGTTTTGTTATTGTACTAACTAGCATATTGGTCATCGTATTTGCTGTTATGCTGAAAAGCTTCAATATGAATCTACAATTGGTAGTTTGTGTCGCGCTGGGTGTGGGGTGTTACCTTAGCCCATTTATAATTTCGTATCAAAGGTTTACTAAAAATTCAATGAGCCAAAAAAAGGGTCAAAGAATTCTGGCTGTTTCATCTATTGAAGAGCATACTGATCAAGAAGATAACTGGTCAGATGCTACATTTGACGAAGAAAAAAAGCTTTATGAAGAAATAAAGCAGCGTAAAATGAAAGAAGGTAAAACAGCTAGTTAAGGCTAATAATTATAATCCCTAGTATTTTTAGAATTAAAAATTTTGATAACTTATCATGCCGCAGATAGTATTTCTGTAGCATGATTAAAATTATATTTTTTGAAATTAACGCTTTTAGTATGCGGAGTGCAGATGGTTGTTTTTTACAGCTGTAAAATGATAGTGCCTATTTTTAATAACGAAACCTATTATGCACTGCAAATACATGAAAGTTTTAATTTAACCCAAATACATAAAAACCTATGAGTAATAAAATAGCTTTTATTACAGGAGTTACAGGACAAGATGGAGCTTATTTAAGCGAATTCTTATTAAAAAAAGGATATACCGTTCACGGCTTAAAACGCCGGTCGTCAATGTTTAATACTGATAGAATAGATCATTTATATCAAGATCCACATATCGAGAACCGTAATTTTATATTGCATTATGGTGATATGACCGATAGTACCAATTTAATACGTTTAATAAAAGAGATACAACCAGACGAAATATACAATTTGGCGGCTATGAGTCACGTACATGTATCTTTTGAAATGCCAGAATATACTGCTAATGCAGATGGAATAGGCACACTGCGAATTTTAGATGCCGTACGCTTATTAGGATTAGAAAAGAAAGTAAGAATCTATCAAGCTTCTACCTCAGAACTATATGGTAAGGTACAAGAAGTACCACAGTCAGAGACTACGCCATTTTATCCAAGAAGCCCATATGCGGTCGCAAAAATGTACGCTTTTTGGATTACGGTGAATTATAGGGAGGCATATGGAATGTATGCTTGTAATGGTATTCTTTTTAATCATGAATCGCCTCTTAGGGGAGAAACCTTTGTCTCTCGTAAGATTACACGAGCAGTATCTAAAATTGCATTGGGGTTACAGGATAAATTTTATTTAGGAAATTTAGATGCGCAACGCGATTGGGGCCATGCCAAAGATTATGTAGAAATGATGTGGATGATCCTACAGGCAGACGAAGCTGAAGATTGGGTAATTGCAACGGGTAAGACGACTAAAGTACGAGACTTTGTACGTATGGCCTTTGCAGAAATTGGTGTGGAGCTTGAATTTAGAGGGGAAGGCGAACAGGAAAAAGCATTTGTTAAAGCGTGTACCATGCCTCAATATCAATTGGAGATTGGTAAAGAAGTGTTAAGTATAGATCCGAAATATTTTAGACCCACTGAAGTAGAATTATTAATTGGAGACCCATCAAAAGCCAAAACCAAGTTGGGCTGGAAAGCGACGTACGATGTTGCGGCATTGGTCAAAGAAATGATGGAGAGTGATTTACAATTAATGGAAAAAGACCGTCACTTAAATAATGGCGGTTTTGATACTTTGAACTATTATGAATAAAGCATCGAAAATATATATTGCCGGGCATCGTGGCATGGTAGGCTCTGCCGTTTGGCGCGCGTTAGAGCAATTGGGCTATACGAATCTTATAGGGCGAACCAGTACCGAGCTCGATTTGCGAAATCAGGAAGCAGTTGCCCAATTCTTTAAAAAAGAACAACCAGAAATAGTGGTAGATGCAGCGGCGCGTGTTGGGGGTATATTGGCCAATCAAAAGGATCAATATGGTTTTTTGATGGAAAATATGCGTATTCAGAATAACTTGATCCAAGAATCGGTAACGCAAGGCGTCGATAAATTTATTTTTTTGGGTAGTTCTTGTATATACCCAAAAATGGCACCACAACCGTTAAAAGAAGAATACCTATTAACGGGGCCATTAGAGCCAACAAACGAAGGCTATGCCATTGCAAAAATTTCAGGGGTGAAGTTATGCCAAGCCTTACGTGAACAACAGGGTAAATACTTTGTAAGCTTAATGCCAACCAATTTATATGGCCCAAACGATAATTTCGATTTAGAAAGTTCGCATGTAATGCCAGCGATGATGCGTAAATTTCATGAAGCAAAAATAAATGGTAATACTCCGGTAAAATTATGGGGTAGTGGTACACCCTTACGTGAGTTTTTACATGTAGACGATATGGCGAAAGCGGTTGTTTTTGCTTTAGAAAATGAATTGCCTGGGCATTTGTATAATGTTGGTACAGGGGTAGATTTAACGATTAAAGAATTAGCCCTGCTAATACAGAGAATTGTAGGCCATGAAGGCGAACTCCTATGGGATGCTGATAAACCTGATGGTACGCCCCGTAAGTTGATGGATGTTAGTCAACTGAAATCTTTGGGTTGGGAGGCTACTATACCTTTGGAAGAAGGTATTCGAAAGACGTATGATTGGTTTAGAAAAATTAAATTAGAATAAAGAATTAAGATTTTAAACTACATATAATACTAAGACGATAACTTTTGCTACTATTAACCATCACTACTTTTTTTAAAAATAAGAACCGTAATTACGTAATTCTTACACAGGTTATTAATGCAGTTATTGCTTTAATAACGGGTAAATTGATAGCAGTTTATATTAGCCCGGCAGATTTTGGCACGTACAATATTCAATTTGCTACCTATACCCTATTTTTAACTCTTTTGATTACTCCATTTATACACTTTATAAAAACATCAAATAGGACATTACTTCCAAAAATTGGCAGTAAACTTTTTTTTTACACTATTAGTGTTTTATCAATTCTAGCTTTTTTAGCATTTATAGCTTTTCTTTATTTTTACTACGGAATTTTTGATCCGTTACTTTTTTTAATTTTTCTTTGCTTTATTCCTTTTACAATAGCAAACAGTGTTCTTGCCGATTTTTTAAATATTCAAGATAAAATAATTGACTTCTCAAGATTAAGTATACTTAAAGCTGGTAGTGGTCTTGTTTTTATTGCACTATTTTTTTTCTTAGGCCTCACTTTTATTGATGATGTGCAGGTTTTGTGGCTTATGCAGTTGACTGGGGCATTCCTGGGAATAATCTTTTTTGCTTCTAAATACAAAGTATATAAGACTAAGTTTAGTATAGCCTATAGAACCTTTTTAAAAAAATATATTCGTTTTGCGGCGCCTTTAATGTTTTTGGCAATATGGTCCTGGATTAATAATTATTTTGATAGATATGCCATTGAATATTTTTTATCCTTGGATGAGGTTGGTATCTATAATGCAAGCTATGGTGTTGGTTCAAAATTCTTTTTATTGTTGAGCCCCATGTTTATGGTGTTATTGACTCCAACCGTATTTAGCCCAATAAAAAGAGCTGAGAAAAAAAGTGCCATTCAAAGTTACGGATTGTACTATTTGATTGTGGCAATCCCTGTTTTATTGATAGTTTATTTTTTAAAAGATTTTCTAGGTTACCTTTTATTGTCTGAAAGTTATAAAGAAGGTTTTTATTTGATATTTTGGATTGCAGTGGCATTTTTTATGTTAACATTCGCACAGTTGTATGAATTATACTTCTATTCAGAACTAAAAACAAAAGTCATTTTGTACGGAAATGTATTGTCTGCGGTGCTTAATATAATTTTAAATATTGTTTTGATACCTAAGTTTGGCATTCTTGGTGCCGCCTTAGCTACATGTATAGGCTTTATGGCTCATTTTGGAATTGTTTATTATAATTTTAGAAGAATATAAAAATAGTATTACTAAATATCAATGTTTCAGGTTTATTGTTTTTTTGATTAAAGATAAAATTCTTTATATAATATGCAGGTAATGAATAAAATATAATAATGGATTTAAAAATATTTATTCTAATAATATTTTCTATAATTGGCATTAGGTTTGTTTTCAATAAAGGAGGGAAGGTTAATTTACTAGATGTATTAATAATAAGTAGTGTTTTGTTTTTTGGATTTTATCCCATTATTGATGTTCTTAAACAAAACTATTTGGCAACAATCGGTGTATTTATTATCACAATTTCTTACATTATTTTAACGCTTGTTTTTTTGTTAATTGCGTTTAATTTATTGATGCCTGCTAAACAAAAAAGAACATTAAGATTTTCATCTTATATTCAAAAAGTACTATTAATTCCGCAAAATATTGTTATAGTTTTATTTCTTATCGCTTCTGGGATAATTATGTATTTTTTTTTAAAATATGGTTTAATTTTTAGAGTAATCAATGAAGATTTAGCTATTGTAAATACGTATAAACAAATAATACTATCGATTGTTTTTCCATTGTTTAGTTTGGTGACTATTAGTTCTATTTCTAGAATTTTAATAGTAAAAAATAAAAAAACAAATTTCTTCAACTTTTTATTTCTTGGTTTAATAACGAGTTACTGGTTATTTTATGGCAGAAGGGAATTAATCTTTCATATTTTAATAATGGGGTTAGTTTGGTTTGTTTCTACTAATGGAGTGATTAGTCGCAAGATTATTATTAATGGTCTACTTGGAATATGTCTAATTATTATTGGGAGTAATGTTTATCAAAATTTACGATCGGATTTAATGATATATAGTATAAGTAAGGAAATTAATATAACAAAATCTGTTTGGGAAATGGCTTTCGATTTCAAAAGCAGTAATCAGAATTTTGATGAACGCTCTTCTGCATTGCCTTTATTAAGTAAAATAATAGATGAAATAAGTTTAAACGAGGATTTAAGTTCAGGCGAATTGTTTTTAACCAGTTTAAGTAATGTTACGCCTAGTGTATTAGTTGCTAACAAAACTTTTATTGATGAAGATTTCATTATAGCACGGCAATTGCGAATAGCATATACGGATTTTAATACTACTCTTTTTTCTGGTTTTTATATCGATTTTGGGTTGTTTAGTGTTTTTCTGTTGCCCTTTTTTTTATTTATGTATTACATTTTTGTGTCTGTAGTTTTAGTTTATTTGAAGAATTCAAGCATCATTTTTATTCTGGTTTATTCGGAGGCGTTAAGTGTGTCTTTAAATATGGAGGCCGGTATTTCAAGTGTTTTAGGGTCAATTAGAATAATACTGATATTGGCTTTTTTGTATTTTTTACTTAATAAAATAGTCAAATTATTTTTTAAAATAGAATTATAAAGGATGTCTCAAATAGCATTATTGTATAGAATGAAAGCTGATGGCAGGAACAGTATTGAGGGAGTATTCAGTCCAATAGATGCTTTATCCTATATAAGTAGAATAGAATTGCCATGTGATTTAAATTCTATTAGTAGTGCTTTTACATTGCTATGGTTTGCCTTGCGGATAAAGGAAAAGAATATTCATGTAACAGGAGATATTCACTACATGGCTATATTTCTTTTTTGGAAAAAAATTATTGTGACGGTTCATGATTGTAATCACTATGAAGACTTAACTGGCATTCGAAAGAAAATAATGGGTTTTGTTTGGTATACGCTACCCTTAAGAATTGCGAATAAGATTACGGTCATATCGCCCTATGCTATGGAACAATTATGCAGGTATTTTAATTTTAATCATTCTAAAATTGTAGTTATTCCAAATAGTTTTCATCCAATCAAGAAAGTTGATTGTAAAAAAAAAGAAGATAAATTCACCATTTTGTCTGTTGGGTCTCTAAGAATAAAGAACCGTAAACGATTAATTGAGGCTGTAAAGGGTTTGCCCGATGTAGAATTAAGTATAATAGGAAAATTATCAGACGAATTGACTAGCCTGTTGAAGACATACAACATATCATATAAGAACTATTATTTCATTAGCCGCCAAGAATTGGAAAGCTATTACAATAAGGCAGATGTGCTTTTTTTCGCTTCTCTTAAAGAAGGTTTTGGTTTACCTATTTTAGAGGCGCAATCATGTGGTCTTCCTGTTATTACGTCAAACACTACATCTATGCCATATGTGGCTGCTTCTGGAGCATGTATCGTTGACCCTTATGACGTTGTCGCCATTAGGAAAGCTATTCTGAAAATAAAGGATAATCTAGAGTATCGTCAGGAAATTGTCACAAATGGTTTTGAGAATATTAAAAGATTTAAAGAAGCTAATTTTACATTGGCTTTCAAAGACCTTTATAAAATGGTTTTTAACGTCAATGATTTATGAAAATAGTCCATGTTATATCATCTATAGATAGCTCAGGTGGGGGTCCTTCACGCAGTGTAACACATCTTTTGAGTAGTTTGAGTGAAATTTCAACTAGCTTAATAATTGCATTGCACACCGCCAGAAGTCAAAAACCAATCTTAGAACATTTTAAAGAACCCACTATTGCACTTACTTTTTATGAGTCAAAGATGTTGGGAATGCTGAAAAATCTTGAAAAGGAATTGACAATTGATCAACCGAATCTATTTCATGGGCAAGCCATATGGGATTTGCCTGTACATCAAATGGCGAAGACGGCACGCAGATTAAATGTGCCATATATCATTACCCCAAGAGGTATGCTGGAACCTTGGTCCCTACTTCAAAAAAAAACAAAAAAACAACTGGCACTTAAGTTCTACCAGTACAAAGATTTAAGACTTGCCACTTGTTTGCATGCAACGGCCCCTATGGAGGCAAACAGTATTCGTGCTTTAGGATTAAAGAACCCTATCGCTGTTATCCCCAACGGAGTGCCTTTGGAAGATTTTGAACTAAAAGATTTTAATAAGTTCAAGGCTTCTAAAAAAATCCTGTTTTTATCCAGAATCCATCCTAAAAAAGGAATTGAACTTTTAATAGAGGCATGGCGCCAATTACCAGTTGAACTCACCAAAGATTGGAGTATAGATATTATAGGAAATGGAGACCCTTTGTATATCAAAAATTTAATAAATAGTATAACCCAAAAAGGACTCTCAAATAGTATTCACATTAAAGCACCTATGTATGGTAAAGAAAAAATAGAGACTTATCAAAATGCGCAACTTTTTGTATTGCCTACCTATAGTGAAAATTTCGGTATCGTCGTAGCCGAAGCACTGGCCTGTGGTACGCCGGTGATAACTACCAAGGGAACCCCATGGGAAGATTTGGAAACCTACCAATGTGGTTGGTGGGTTAATGTTGGGGTAGATGCCTTAAAGGCCACATTAGAAGAAGCATTAGTATTACCAGACGAACAATGGGTGCGAATGGGTAAAAACGGGCGTCAATTGATTGAAGATAAGTATAGTATGCATGCTGTAGCAGAACAAATGTATGCCCTATATGAGTGGATTGTGCAAAAAAAGAGTCGACCAGCTTTTGTACGAATGAATTAGTTGAAAAGAATGCAGGATAATAAGAATTCAATAGATAGTAAGTTAAAAGAAGTAGGGACGCAGTGTAAAAAGTGGGTTTTCGATTTGAAAACAAAGCTTTTGGATAGAAAAATATATCAAAAGCACTTAGAAAACGAGCACCTTTTAGTATCTATGGACGCTGCGGCATTGTCTAAATACAATTTTGAAAAACGGAAAGACTTAGTAGCTCACGCCCTAAAGCATTCTGATTTCTATAAAGATAAATATGCCTCATTACAAAGCACTACCACAAATTTAAAAACCGAAGAGGATTTTGCTAAACTTCCCATTTTAACTAGAGAAGATTTACGCGAAAACTTTGGGAGTATTACTGCTGCTGATGTGCGTAAAAAAGATTGTCATAAAATGTCGACCTCTGGTAGTACTGGGCCCGCTATTTCTGTCTTTCACGATAAACGATTTCCTACGGCCCCAACCCAGTGGCGTTTATTGCAATGGTGGGGAATTCGGCCCTATGTCAATAAGGCATTTATTTATCGCTATCCAAGGCCCCTGTTCACGAAAATCCTGAATACGCTTTTATGGTGGCCTACCAAACGAATTTTTTTGGCAGGTACGGAAATGGATGAGGAGCACATGCGTAAATTTGTGAATGCCATAAATAAAACCAGACCCTTAGTGCTACAAGGGTATACAGACGTGGTCTATGATTTTGCACTTTTCCTTTTAGATCATGAGATAAGAATTCAAGCGCCAAAGGGCGTATGGGTGACCTCTGGCCCTTTGACCAAACAGCAACGCTCTACCATGCAAAAGGCCTTCTGCGCACCTGTTTATGATCAATATGGCAGTACAGAGGTTTTATATGTTGCTGCGGAATGTAGGCAACAAAATGGTTTGCATATATTGCACGATATGGTATATGTAGAATGTGTGGATGAATATAATAGGCCAGTGCCCCAAAATACATTGGGGAAAATATTATTGACCGATTTGAATAACTATGCCTTTCCGTTAATTAGGTATGATATTGGGGATTATGGGCAACTACTATCAGGGGCATGTGCCTGTGGTATGCCGCTACCCTTAATGGATAATGTAAAAGGTAGACAATCGGCTGTAATCAAGACGCCATCGGGGACACCATTAAATGTAGCATATTTAACCACTTTATTTGATGATTTTCCAGAAAGCATAAGGGCATATCAGTTTTTACAGGAAGAGGATTATTCGGTACGGTTATGTTATATTCCTTTTAAAGATAAAAAAGTAGATGGCCTTATTTCTAAAGTGATTGATGAAATGGTAAACAAAACAGATGCTGAAATAAAAATTTCATCAAAAGAAGTAAAGAGTATGACCAAAGTGAGCGGTAAGGTGCCCATGGTTATATGTGCTATTGAATAAGCAAAATAAGAAATTAAAACTTTTTGGGTTATTTGAAATAATGTTGTTTTTTCAAGCATTAACGATTCTATAATCACATTAAATCTATGATTAGTAAGATTTTTTTAAAATAAATAATAAAGTATTGAACATTTTATTTTTAATAGGTAAATATCCAAATCATGGAGGGACAGAAGTTGTGACAACGGTTCTCGCAAATGCATTTGCAAAGAAAGGGTATGCAGTAAGCATTGCTTCCTTTGAGCAAACGGTTCCCGAACTTAGTACAGCATTAGATAAGACTATAAAGTTGTTTGCACTTTCCTATCCGGTTTATTCAAGAAGGAATATTAGAGATCTTAAAAAAATTATTTTTAAAGAGGATATAGATTTTGTTCTAAATCAATGGTGTTTGCCTTTACATGTAACCAAAATGTGTAATGCAGCTATAGGAAAAACAAAATGCAAGGTTATTTCTGTTTTGCATGGGATTCCTGACAAGAATAAACGCTTGGTACATCTTGAGAATAAGATAAAAGCAACGGATAATAGTATTGTTTTAATGTTTTATAAGTTGGCACATGAAGTTCTGTTGAATGTTACAGCATACAATTTGAGATATGTGTACAGGTATAGTGCTAAATATGTGGTACTGTCTGAGAGCTATATAAAATCATTTATAAAACTAAGTAAGATAAAAAATGCCTCGAGACTTTTAACGATTGGTAATCCACTCACAATTTCCAACGAAGATTACCAATATGATCCAACGTCAAAAGAAAAGGTTATTCTTTATGTTGGCCGTATGGATCATACGAATAAGAGAGTAGATCGAATAATCGAAGCTTGGGAGAAATTATATGAAGTATACCCAGATTGGAAATTGGTATTGGTAGGTGACGGGCCTGACAGGGCAACACTTGAAAAATATGTCAAGAGAAAAAAAATATTAGGTGTTCAGTTTATAGGATTTAAGAAAGATGCCCCTACGGCGCATTATGCGAAGTCATCGATACTAATCCTGACTTCTGATTTGGAGGGATTTGGTCTGGTGTTGATTGAAGCAATGAGTTATGCGGTGGTGCCTGTTGTATACGGAAGTTATACAGCAGTGTATGATATCGTAACAGATAATACATCGGGTTTTATAACCAATATGCCTTATTCAGAAGAAGAAACGGTTCTTAAATTGAAAGAATTAATGAGTAATCCAAACAAACGAAATCTTATGGCTGAACAAGCTTTAGATAAATCTAAAAATTTTAAGTTAGAAATGATTTTGAATAAATGGGAAATATTGTTTTCTGAATTAAATACGCAGTAATGAATATGTAAAAAGGTTATTATAATTTATATGTTGTTTAAATTTTCACCATATAGTCTCTAGCTTTTGGAATGTTATAATGTGGCGTTCATAAATTTTGGCTGTAGAAAATTATTTTTTAATAGGAGCTTAGGGTGATGATTATAATATATGGGTAGTGATTCTGAATTCAAATTTAAATGTGTCTTAGAAAGTAGTTTTATGTGCTTTGTAACATAATTTAGGACTTAAATAGTATGGTAAAAAAAGCGTATAAGATTTTTAAATTTAAAAAGACAATTTTGATTTATATAATATAATGGAAATTAATCAAAAAGGTTTACAGAAATACCAAAATGGGCTAAGCCATAAAAATCAACTTGCACGCTTGATTTGGACACTTACATGGAACATATTGGCACGCCCATTTCCAAGAAGTGCTGGCAGTAGTTGGAAAAGGTTTTTATTGCGAATTTTTGGAGCTAAAATTCACAAAACTGCCATTGTTTATTCTAGTGTACGTATTTATATGCCATGGCATTTAGAAATGCACGAGCATAGTTGCTTGGCTCCCGAGGTAGATTGTTACAATGTTGCAAAAATTATCATTGGACCATATGCGACTGTATCTCAAAAATCCTATTTATGCTCAGCTTCCCATGATATTATGGACCGTTCTCATCAACTTATTACGGCTCCTATAAGTATAAAAGAAAAAGCTTGGGTGGGCACTTCTTGCTTCATTGGCATGGGTGTAACAATACATGAAGGTGCTGTCGTTGGGGCCACAGCTTCAGTTTTTAAAGATGTAGAAGCATGGACAGTGGTAGGGGGTAATCCCGCAAAATTTATTAAAAAACGTATCTTAAAAGATGATTAGTGCAGTTATTTTGACCTATAACGAGGAGACTATCTTAGGGAAGTGTTTAAAGGCACTTAGTTTTGTAGATTCAATTCTTATCTTCGATTCGTATAGTACCGACGCTACCCTAGAAATCGCAAAATCTTTTAATGCTACCATTCTACAACGTAAATTCGACAATTATGCGAGTCAAAGAAATGCGGCATTGGCCGCAGTTCCCGAAGATTGCGATTGGATAATTATGGTAGATGCCGATGAGATTGTTACCCCAGAACTAAAAGCTGAAATTCTTGAAAAGACCACCAACGATTCTGTTGTTACGATGTATCGCGTTAGAAGAAAGGATATGTTCCAAAATAAATGGATAAAACAAAGCAGCGGTTATCCTACATGGTTTCCTAGATTGTTTAAAAATGGTACTGTAACGGTAGAACGTGAAATTAATGAAGAATATAGTACTACAGGGGAAGAAGCATTGTTAAAAGGACATTTAATACATTATCCTTTTAATAAGGGCATGACTTGGTGGTTTCAAAAGCATAATAGATATTCAGAAATGGAGGCAATTAAAATGTTGGAGGAAATGAAAATTCCGGTTAATTATTCATCCCTATTTAGTAAAGACCCTATAGTAAGAAGAAAAGCTCAAAAACGATTAAGTTATAGAATACCTTTTCGACCACAATTCATTTTTATTGCATTTTATGTGTTAAAAGGGGGGTTTTTGAATGGTAAAGCAGGTTATACTTTTTGTAAATTAAGAAAGACCTATGAATATATGATACAAGTTAAAATAGATGAATTAATCGTTAAAGAATAGAACTCAATACGTTGAATTAAAACTATCATGAGTTAATATTAAAATTATAATCAAAATAACATGGATTCTAAACCCACTATGGATCTGTCAATATATCAGGCAAATGAATATAAGCCTGGTTCATTTTTTAAACGAGCAGTTTGGTACATCACTAATCGGTTGTTTTTTAAAAGTTCCATTCACTATTCCTATGCTTTTAAAAGGTTCTTATTATTACTTTTCGGTGCTAAAATTGGAAAAAATCCAACTATTAAACCTGGCTTGTCTATTAAATATCCATGGTTTTTAGAAATCGCAGATAATGTATGGTTAGGGGAAGATGTTTGGATTGATAATATCGCTAAAGTAACGATAGGTTCTAATGTCTGTATTTCTCAAGGAGCATTGATTTTAACAGGAAGTCATAATTATAAAAGTCGTTCATTCGATTTAATTTTGGGACCTGTGACATTGAAAGATGGTGTATGGATTGGTGCAAAATCTATTGTATGTCCAGGTGTTACTTGTAAAAGTCATGCTGTTTTAGCAGTTGGGTCGGTTGCAAGTAAAGATTTGGAACCGTATATGGTCTATAAAGGAAATCCACCCGTATGTATTAGAGAGAGAAATATTAGTAAATGAGCAACAAAAAGTAAATCCCCCGTCTTACTTTTAATAATATACCTACCTATATGAAAGTAACGATAATTACAGCTACGTATAATAGCGAAGAAACTTTGTCTATGGCGTTGAACTCTGTAAAAGAACAAGATTATAAAAATATTGAACATGTTTTTGTTGATGGCACTTCTACCGATGGTACGTTAGATGTCATTAAAGAAATGAGTTTACAGAATCCGCAGATAAAATATATTTCTGAGTCAGATGAAGGTATTTATGACGCCCTTAATAAAGGTCTGAATATGGCAACAGGCGATATTATCGGTTTCGTGCATTCAGATGATTTTTTGTCCAATCCGAATATCATAAGCGATATTGTTGAACTCTTTAAAAAAGGTAATTATAGCGGAGTATATGGTAATTTATTATATGTAGATAAATTAGATACTACCAAAGTAATTAGAAATTGGGAGAGCAATGTTTTTCATTTTAAATTATTACAACGCGGTTGGATGCCAGCACACCCAACACTTTTTTTAAAGAAAGAAGTGTATACCGAATGTGGTAATTTCGATAAATCATATAAGATAGCTGCAGATTATGATTTTATGTTACGGGTATTAAGAAAGTCAGAATACAAGTTTGGATTTCTGCCGCAAGTAATTACTAAAATGAGAATGGGTGGCGCAAGTAATAAGCGTATCGCGAATTTGATTCTTAAAAGTCAAGAAGATTTTAGGGCAATGAAAACCAATGATTTAAAGAACCCATTAGCCGTCTTGTTTTTAAAAAATTTCTCGAAGCTGAAACAGTTTATTTAATTCAATTTTCGTATCTATACTTTCTAGTTTCAACTATTAGGTGAAACTAGGAAGTATAGATGTAACCATTATGCTTTTTAGTATTGAAAACTAATTAGATATTGTAGTAAACCAAATGAATACATCGTCTTTGCTTAAAAACGGAATATCATATATAACTGCAAAACGTTACGAGTTCATTCATGCGGCACAGGCGAAGAAATCGTTGAGGTTAATTGAACAAACAAAAGGTAGAACAGATCCTAAGTTATTTAAAATGTGCCGTGATTATTCCATTGATGTTTTTGGAAACTCAAAGTATGCACCTTGGTTAAAAGTCTACACAGCATTTAATAGGAATTTTAAAGAGGGTTGGATACCCGATAACTACTATCGCACGATTGTAATTCCTAAAATACAAGGTGATTTTGGTAAAATCAGTAATCTAAAATTTTTCACGAACACCTTTTTTAACACCCAAAATTTTCCCGATTTGGTGTATCATATCAATGGAAAATGGCTTACTGTAGAAGGTGAAATATTACCAATAGAAAAAGTAGCGAGGTATCTTTTCAATTCAAATACTAAGGTATTGTTTAAGCAAGATAATTCGATGCAGGGTCTAGGAATTCAAGTGTTTGAAAAAGAAACGATCAATCATACAACGTTAATGGGCTTAGGTAATGGCGTATTTCAATATTTTATTGAACAGCACCCATTTTTTTCGGAGTATGTTGAAGATTCAGTTGCCACCTTACGTATTACAACTACGGTCAATAGTTTGGGAAAGCCAAAAGTTAATGATGCGTATTTGAGATTTGGTATGAAAGGGGAGTCATTTGTTGCGGCTGGTTCACAATTAAAAGTGTCGGTTAATAGTATTGGTGAACTTAGTGATTTGGGGTATTTAAATGGTTGGCAAGCTGTAAAAGAACATCCAAATAGTAAGTTGGACTTTGGAGGAAAAACAGTTCCTACATTTAATAAAGCAACTGACCTTTGCATGCAGTTACATCAGTCGTATCCACAAATTGATTGTATTGGTTGGGATGTGGGAATTGATAAAAATAATGAAGTGAAAATATTGGAGTGGAACGGCTACCATAATGACATAAAATTTTCTGAAGCAACCAATGGCCCCTGCTTTATAGAACAAGGCTGGGAAAAACTTTGGAAGGCATAACTTGAAGTACATATACTTCAACTATAATTAACTATTCTTTACTTAAATTTGCTAGAAAGCATCAACTGATTACATATAATGAGAGAAGCACCCTTTACGCTTGAATTAAACGATCAAGAAACTACATTCGATTTTAAGTCAACCATTTTAAAATATGCCAAGTATTGGTACTGGTTTGCTGCTGTGCTTTTAACCGCCTTCGTTTTAGGATTTTTGTATTTAAGATATACGCCTATTATTTATCAATCTACAGCTAAAATAAAAATTATAGATGACAGCAAAGAATTGGATATGACTGCCGATGCCTTATCTGTTTTAAGCGGTAATTCAAAGATTAATTTGGAGAATGAACAAGAGGTATTGAAATCGTACCGGTTGCTTAGTAAAGTGGTGTCAGATTTAAATTTGAACGTATCGTATTATAAATTAGGTAATGTCAAGACAACTCAAATTTGGGACCCACCGTTTACCATTGCCACAAAATTAGCAACAGATAGTATTTTGAACGGAAAAGTGTTCAATATAAAGGTTATGGAAGATGGGCTAATATTGGAAGATGATAATGAAAATATAACAAGATTAGCCTATAGTAGTCTAGATACGTTAGTGACAGATTTACCCTTTCATATTGGTGTGCCTAATATGGAAATGATCAATGAAGAACTACAAGAAAATTTTGAGATTAGAATACAGGCCCATAAAGAGGTTGTTTTAGATTTGATAAAAGATCTACAGTTACAACCAACAAGTAAAAATAGTGATGTCTTATATCTTTCTTTAAAAGGCGAGAGCTCGAAAAGGTCTGAAGCAATTTTAAATATGATTATCGCGAAATTTAATCAAGACGGAGTTTTGGATCGCCAACAAGTATCGCGCAGAACCATAGATTTTATTGATGAACGATTTTTATACCTATCTACAGAACTCGATAGTATAGAAGGGGGTAAAGAAGATTTTAAGAAAGAAAATAACCTTTCATACATAGAAGCTGATGCCGGTATATCGTTACAGCGTAAATCTGAAACAGAGAATGAGGTAGCTATTTTAGAAACGCAAATTTCACTGTCTGCATTATTGAAAAAGTCGGTTATTGAGCAGGCTGCTTTTGAATTGTTACCGGTAGATGTAGGTTTAGAGAATACCGGGTTAAATAATATGGTAGAAGGGTACAACGAGTTGGTTTTGCAGCGGAACAAATTATTGGAGACGGTTGGTAGTCAACATCCGAGTTTAATGGCAGTTTCTACGCAATTGGAGGGGGCGAAAGTCAACATTATTAAAACCATAAATATCTATCAGACACAATTGCGTACTTCGTTACGGCAATTGAATCAAGAACAAACCAAAGTAAATAGTGTCTTTTCAAGATTACCTGAAAAGGAAAAAATGCTACGTTCTATTGAACGGCAACAAAGTATTAAAGAAAACCTGTTCTTGTTATTATTACAGAAACGTGAAGAGGCTGCGATAAATTTGGCGGTAACGGCACCATCGGTTAAAATTGTAGATTATGGCTTAACGAATACCATACCTGTGGCTCCTCGAAAAATGGTGGTAATGGGTATAGCGGGTTTATTAGGTTTATTTCTGCCCTTTGCTTTTTTCTATATAAAATTTACATTAAATGATAAAATAGAAAGTAAGGCAGACTTGCTGGCTGTTTCGAATGCTATTCCGTTTTTAGCGGACATACCACATTTTAAAGCC
>TARA_R110000765_G_scaffold41666_4_pt1 | contig 18498 bp, 17 predicted proteins | sample TARA_R110000765 | Tara Oceans TARA_R110000765 (sample SAMEA4398168) | marine metagenome | biome: Polar Biome; feature: [MES] marine water layer (ENVO:01000295) within the mesopelagic zone...; material: water (ENVO:00002006), including particulate matter (ENVO:01000060) such as...... | reverse complement strand
CAACCCGTTCAAAGTGAGGGGCTTGAAATTTTCGATATGGCTTATACTGCACAGGCCACGGGCAATTACCTAATACTCGATGTAGAATTAAATGTTGGAACCTCAGATAACGCGGACGCAATCGTTTGCATATTTAAGGATGATGAAGAAAATCCAATTAGGGGTTGGACACACAATGTGTATGCTCCTAATTACGGTCAAGTATTTAACATGAAATACTTTATACAAAGCCCAGATACAGACTTGCATAATTATAAAGTAAAAATTGGGAGGCGTCCAACTAACGGCTGGTCTCCTATTGTTTATGTTAATAGGCTTAAAAACTACCCCACCTCTTATCCTTATGCTAGTGGTTATTTTGGAAACGCTGCAGTTTCTTCATTTTTAATATCAGAGATTAAACCTCACCCAACCGGATCAAGGTGGTAATATGGATATAGAACGTATATTAGAAATTAAGTATTCTCAATATCAATGGGGAATAACTAATAATGATTATGATACTCTTGTTTGGTCATCAAAAAATGATATACCAAAACCGTCCTTAGAAGAGATAACTGGACATCATGAAGATGAAGCTTTCCAGTCTCAGCATAAAGATAAAGAGGCCATAGATAATAGAAAACAGGCAATTATTGAACAATGGCCTGTGGAAAAACAATTTGAAGCTCTAACCGAAAATGCTATGGGCCGTCCCGATAAATTAAATCAATTAATTAATTATATCAGCGAAGTAAAGAGCAACCATCCTAAGTCATCTTAACTTTATTCAAGTCCTCGATAAGTTCAAAGATTTTAATCGCAGGAATATCATCTACAGAACTAAGCTCTAATGCACCTTCGTACTTTTGGCGATCCAATCGTTTTTTGACTCTCTCAAAATCGACACCCTTTTCTTTCATAAGCTTTTTCAAAAGAGCAGTCGGAGAAGCAACCTCCACTTGTTGCGGGGTACTAGCAAAAGAGTTTTCTTTAAATCTTTTTGCTAACTCATCTTGAGCAACGATATTGATTCTAAGAAAATTACGAACACAACGAACGAAAGATCTATTCTCAGCAATCGGTGCTAAATATTGACGAGCAAAATTGTCAGTGTTCAGTGGGGATGCGTCCCCAAGAGATGAAAATGAAACTTCCTTATCTTCAGTCTCATAATTTGGAATCCAAGTGATAGTACAATTTGCTACTACATATTCCGAGCTAGGACAGGTTACGTCATAGCTTACGTTGGTAAATCCCCTAATTTGGGCAAGCTCCTTAATCCCTCCAAGGAGTATGCATAAATCCGTATCTTTTAACTTGGAGACGTCTTGAGTAGAGAGATTCTTGCTTGGGTTTGGGTAAAGCCATTTATTATCAAGCATCTTACGCCAATCAATAAGCCCTTCGTCCGTAAACTTATAAGTCGTGTCCTTAAGTAAACCCAGTTGATTTCTATCAATCTTTTTAGCCTTGCTCATATGGTAAAATATAAGACTTAATTAAGCAAAAGTCAAGGGCTCTTTTTCAATAATATAAAACTCATCTATAGACTCCCAAAAATCTTTATGATCTATAACAGAATTAAATTCTGGATTTATGCTTGAGCTCGGTTGGTTAGTTCTCCATGCAGTCTCGCTATGAAAAAATTTGCCTTGACTTATCAAAACCCTTTTTGATTTATATTGTAAATTGATAGAGTTCGCGCCAGCTTTTAGATTCTTTGATTTTATTTTATCTATATCTTGTTGGGAAGCTACTGGGCTTTTACGAATTAAACCATAATCCATATAATCAATTTTAACTTTGTTTATTTCTTCGTCTGACATTTCACTCATAAGGACCACCGGAAAGCCCAACCTAACCAATCCACTCACAAAGTCTGGTTTGTGATTCTCAGTAATAAAATATACAAATTCTTTGATATTTTTCCTGTGTTTATTAAGCAAGTTTAAATCAATCGGCTCCTCCGTAACGATAGAACACTTAGTGGTTGCTAATTGGGCATCCAGAGCTTGTAAGTTATAATTTAAATCCATCCTCAGAATTAAGGAGTCGATTTTTAATTTTTTGATTTCAGCTACACAGTCAGGGACAAGCTGTACAATGGGAGCATTATAGAACGGGCCTTTTCTTAAAGTCTTGAAATTTTTATTAATTTTAATATCTAATAAATCGAAGACACCCTGAGCAACGTCTTCGGGGTTGATTTCATTAATCGTTTTCGGGGACTCGTCTGCTGAATAAGATGGTTTTTTCTTATCTCTGTCTGGCTGAAGAAGAACGCAGTCGCTCTGCTCTGTCCAGTAGGGTCTAGCTATGTTCGCATAGGTATTAGAATATAAGCATACAATTTTTTTGCCATATCCAGAAGCCACGTGAGCAGGGAAACTATCTACTCCAAGATGCAATGAAGATTTAGAAACTAAATAAGCGGTTTGGTTTAGGTCACATAAGCCCTGTGAGTGCAAGCATCCACCCAATGGGGCATCCTCCTTGATCCCGATCTGAAGAATGTCTATATTTTTTTCTTTTAGGGGTGCAGAGATCAGGTCTACCACCTCTTGCCAGTAATCATAGCATTTTGAGCTATATTTACTATTTGGGTGAATTGTTATAAAATTTTCGCTATCAATTGGGAAAAACTTTTCAAGCATGAATGGCTTGTCGATTTTTAACCCACAATTTAACGCATATGTTTCAATTAAATGAGGCATTAGTAATTAATATCGTATGCTAACTTATCTTTTCCGTTATGAAGATATGTTAGAAATTTTTGTGTATTTGCGTAAGGTAGAAACGCAATCTCAAAGTAACCGTTGTGATCACCCGCTCCCTCCAACCATGTTAAGCTATCCATCTGGGGAACATATTGGAGAGTCTTGTATATATATGGATTCCCGCTTAATATATCAAAATATTCTGGTTTTACAGCAACATATAAATTGTAGTCAGGGTAAAGCTCCTTCGCTGACCTGAATAAACTCGTAGAAAGATAAATGTCGCCTATGCTTTCGGGCATAACATATAACATTCTTTTACCCGCATCGTCTTTTCCAAGGAGCTCTGAAAAATCTACTTTTTTATTTTTTTGATTATCTTGAGAAGCTATGCGCCTAAAATAATCTTCGATGGTTTTTCTTTCAACGCCTTTCTCAATTTCCTGAATCCAGTATTTTAACCCACTATCCTTACTGTCCACATCCATAATGAGGACATCTTTATACATAACCGTTAGCCACTCTGTGTCATCTTTTATCTCTGGAATGACTGCATTAGGATTCTTTTCTTGCTGCTCAAGAGAAAAATCATAATCAACAAAATCCATATTATCAAATTGATCTTCTAAGAATTTTCCAACTGATTCAGTGGAGAAATTATCGATAACCCACTGCCTTCCTTGCTCTCCAAGCTTCTTCTTTTCCTTCTCGCTCATTCCCAAAACACTATATAATTGTTTACATATTGACTTGGGGGAAGTGGAGGCTTTTATGAACTCAGTTCCGTGTTCTCGATAAGATGTCCAGCTTAATGGAAGTGAAGCAGCACCTGCTTCGCACATTTCTTCTCCACAGCTATAATTTGTGACTAGGGTAATCAGCTCTGTCAACTTAGCTTCCTGAATTGGAATTTCTTGGCCACCAGAAGTAAATGGGTGACAGTAAACATCCATCAAGTTATAAACTTCATTTAATTGATTTTCCGTGATTCCATTACCAACATTTGTGGTAATTAAACCTTTTTCTGAACCACAGTGGCTGCATTTTACATCTTGCCCGTGAAATGGTTTTATTTCATAATTTTTACAGTCTTTGCATATGTAAGTCGTTAAGATTTCATTCGGGTCTAACCCATTTTCTTTTGCCAGCCTCATTATGTTCCACCCCTCACCAAAGTGGGTATGGAGCAGCAATTTTGTTTTTTTACCTTTTAAATTTTTTTCTTTAAACAATTTATATCCCTCAAGAAGATTGGGGACAGACTTCCTTAATTGATTCCTAAAAACAAAACCAATAATAAAATCATCAGTTGGAATACTGAGCTTTTTTCTAAGCTCGAAACGGTCATGATCACTAAATCTGTAAAAAAAGCTTGGGTCAACCGCACCATGTACGGTTTTTACATGCTCATGCCCCATTTTATTTAGGGCTTTTGTTGCAAAGTTACTCCATATCCAATAGTTTTTAATCTTATCAGCTTTTTCAATAGCTGAAGGCAAAATTGGAAGTGAATCTAAAGTCGTCCAAATAATAGAATTGATTTTATTAAACCAAGGCTTGTCAATCGCGAAATCAACGCCCCAGATATCTTGAACTGCGAGATATATGTCTGGTTTTTCTTGCTTGATTATCCTGTCTAGAAAGTGAGCACCATAATTTGCCGCTCTTGCAGTATTGGGGTCACGATTTAAATCCTGAACTTCTTTTTGGCTATCTGGCAAACACCCCACAGATTTCCAAGGCGTAGCTTGTAGTTCTTGATTGGACCAATTGGTTCCACAGCAGTAATGAACCAAATCATATTTTCCAGTACCGTGCAGGTAAGAAAGTATGGCTTTAGCATTTCTGCCAAAGCCAGTTTTCGCCAAAGAAAAATCACTTTGGAAAACTATTTTCTTTTTTCTCATTAAAAAATTTCTTCGTCATCAAACGGATTTCCGCTTGTCGTTTTATCTTCTTCTAAGTTAACCTCTTTAACAGGGCTTTTCTGTTGTGGCTCTGGCGCGGCTTGAGCCATGATTTTAATAGTCTTATCTAAAAAGATTTCTAAATCATGTGCCAATAATCTAGCTTCTGGAAAGTAAAGACCAATAACATAAGAACTTTTGTTAGTAGAGTCTTCGGCGTCTTGCTTGTTAATAGAAAAAGAAAACCCTACCTGATTACCATCTCTAATATAAGGGCAAAATTTCATTTGTACCACCTGTTTTTGACTCCTGTGGTAAGCTGTCCACTCTCGGTTTGTTTCGATAGAATCCATAATCCCAGCAGCTTCTATACGATTTAATTTTGTCATCACGCTCTTGTTAGGAACCCCTTTGTTCTTTGAGAAGCTTCCTGTCTTTTTGGCGTCATTCCAAGAATCTTGCTTAATCATGGATGCCATGATTGATCCATCTGGAGTTAGGAAAAATGAACAGGCATTTCCTGTTCCCTTTGGGTTTGGTTTATAAAACTGAATCATTTAATAAGTATATGCTATTTTTCAATTAAGTCAAATTTTTAATGTAATTTTGTAAAGATTTAGTGGGTTCCCAGCCCAAAATGTCTCTTGCTTTAGAATTATCAGCTTCTGTGTCACGAGCTTCGCCTAATCTTTCGGCAATATGAGTTATTTCCCCGCCAATCATGGATGCTACATCTAGAATAGCGTATGAATTTCCTGTCCCAATATTAAATATCTCCCCAAACGCACCTTCGTTATCTGTTGTGGATGCTAAAATATTTGCCGTCACGGCGTCACCAATGTAAGTAAAGTCTCTTTTTTGCAAACCGTCTCCCACTATAGTCATTGGTTTCCCTTCTTTTTTTTGTCTCAAAAATAGACCGATGACTGGTGCATAATGACCCTTAATTGGCTGTCTGTCGCCATAGACATTAAAATATCTCAAAATTATAGTCTCAAGACCATAAATCTTATAATAAACCTTACAGAGTTCCTCTCCCCCCGTTTTAGAAACCGAATAGGGAGTTAAGCAGTCCTTCGGCATATCTTCTCTAAGTGGGGGGACATTATCTAATCCGTAAGCAGAAGAAGTGGAAGAGTAAATTACCCTTTTTACGCGATTTTCTTTACTGGCTTGTAAAACATTACAAGTTCCAACGAAATTTGTCATACAGGCTTTCTGAGGATCATTAACAGTCGGCTGTATCCTTGCTTCGGCTGCAAGGTGAAAAACCATATCTGGTTTCTCGTGTTGAAAAACCCATTTCAAAGAACAGAAGTCATTAATATCAATATAATAATTCCTAGCTTTTGTATTCCAGTAAAATTTTAAATTGCTATCAGCGGATTCATTATCGATGCAAACGACTCTATGACCATCGCTAATTAATTTATCGACTAAATTACTTCCGATAAATCCAGCACCCCCTGTAACAAGAAACTTCATCCCTTTAATTCTGACAACTTAGTATATATCGTAACATCAGCAACTTCTATTGTATCTGCAAAAACAACACCGTCTTTTTTTGTTCCGTTTACAATAACTATGTCAGTCTTGGCTGGCAGCTTGCCATTATTACTTTCTTCACACTTTTCCATCTTTTTGTTGAAAATCATTGTTCTCATTTCAGCCTTTTCATCAGAGAGCATTAGTTGTTGATAAGAGCTGCCCTTTTTAGACTTCTTTTTTATAGCCTCATCAACCCAGCCAACAAATTTGACTTTATCATCCATGAATGCAGACTCGACATCCCTGATGTTTCCGCCAACATTGAATAGTTTTTGGAGGGTGGTGTGATATGCATACCCCAAGAAGTGCTTTTCGTAATACCAGTTTGCAAATTCTTGATTTTTATTGTTCATATCAAAAATTTGTTTATATGGTTCTGCCTTGGTTTTTAAAGTATTAAGTCGTGTCCCTCTTAAAAACTTTTTGCCTTTTTCGGTTAGAACCTCATCAAGAGCTTTTACAATTTTAACTAAATTAAGATTATATTCTTTAGCAAATTTAAAATCATTTTTGCAAATATGCTGTTTTTCTCTATCAGTTAAAAGGTTCCATAGTTGGGCTTCGTAAACTAATAGGGTTCTTGTAATTCCAAAGCCCTCCAAAGCTCCAGCCTGAATAAGTGCTGACAACACTCCGATATTAATTCCAGCTTCTTTAGATGTTAAGAACACCTCGAACTTACTTAACCCATCATAAGCTTTATCACTTCTAAAATTGTCAATCTTTTCCATTGTGGTTTCAGAAACCCCACGAATAGAGCTTAGGCCAAACCTTATTGCATCTCCCTCAATTGAAAAATCTTGTTTAGATTTAAGAATGTGGGGTGGCAATAGTGGAATCTCAAATAGATCAAGCTCCTTTTGAACTCTGGAAATTTGATCCATTGGGTCTGGCTCATGTTTCGTCATCTGAAGCAAGCTCAGAAAAAATTGTTTTGGATAATTAAACTTTAAGAAAACCGTTACAGCACATAAGGCGGCGTAAGAGATGGAGTGTGACTTGTTAAATGAGTAATTTGCTGAATCTTCTAAAATTTTCCAAAAGACTTCGCCAGCATCTTGACCTTCTTCATTTTTGACTTTTAATTCATCACTTTTATTGACGAGTTTGCGTACTTTCTTTTGCCACTTTTTAACTTCATTAACTTTTTTCTTGCCCACAATCCTACGCAGCAATTCCGCGTCATCAAGACTAAAGCCAATCTCATTAGCCATCTTCATTAGCTGCTCTTGGTATAAGGCTACCCCATTTGTTTTAGAAAGTAGCTTATCAAAGAACGGATGGATTGTGTGACTGCTGTTAGATTTTTTTACATCTGCATATTGCTCGGTAAAATCAATTGCCCCCGGCCTAGCGAGGGCGAGTACGGCACTAAGCTCCTCTAGACTCTCGGGTTTTACTTTTTTGCAGACTTTGAAGGCTGTATCTGCTTCAATCTGAAATAGCCCATGACGGCTGTTCATTTCTTGAAGGTGAACCCATGTTTTGTCAAAATTACAAAATTCTTCTACGATTTGTTCTTGTCTAAATTTTTTGCCAAAGTCTTTTTCAATATTGTTAATCGTTTGCTGAACAACTGATACCCCCCTCAAGCCCAAGACATCGAGCTTGACGGTAAACATAGAGACCCAATTTGCATCATAAGAAGAAACAATACTTTCTTTTGAAGAGTCCAGTTCGGTTGGACAAGTGTCTTCTAAATCATCATAAGATAAAAGAATTGCTGACGGGTGGACGCTTTTATTCTTGATGAGTCCACGCAATTTACATGCTATTTTAAATACAGTGTAATTTTCATCGCACCAGTTTCTAAAATCTTCAACTTCTTCATACGATTCATAAATGTCCTTAACTGTTCCATATTTTTTTGGAATCATATCAGAAACTTTGTTTACTTCCCCTTCATCTTTACCTGCTACAATCTTGCCACACTCCTTCATGACCAGTTTCCCGCTGAGAGTATTAAGGGTTAGAATCTTGGAGGTTTTTCCTTTAAACTTCTGCTCTAAATATTTTAAAACTTTACTTCTATCATAATAACAAATATCCAAATCAATGTCAGCCATTAAAGACCCATCAAGATAAGTTACCCCGTTAACGACTTGCTTTTTTGCACGTACCTTGGAAACGAATCTCTCAAAATATAAGTCATATTTAAGTGAATCGATTTTTGTTACACCAATCAAATATAAAATCAAACTTCCAGCAGCACTTCCACGACCCATACCTGTTGCAATACCCTCTTTTTTACAAAATCGAATAACATCCCAGACCAAAAGAATATAATCAATAAAACTTAACTCCTCAAGAATCTTAATTTCTTTTCTCGCTCTTGCTTGATACTCTTTAAACTCTTCGGGGGATACTTGTTTTTTAATTTCTTTTAATTTATCAGTGCAAAGAGCCTTTAAGAAATCAAAGTTCGAGCAATCTTTATCAACACCCACTCGTTTTTTTTCTTCTAAGGAGATATCGAAAGAGGGGAGCCTTACCCCCTTAATGTCTAGGTCATATTTTTTAAAATTTTTAATTAAATTACTCATATCTCTAATTGCATCTTTAGCTTGTTCCAAACCTTTAGATTTAGCTCTAAATCCACCAAGGCATCATGCAACTTACTGTAATCATGGTCGATTTCAAAATTCTTCCCCATTGCTCCTAAACCGCCCCCTAAGCCCCTCTTCCTTATGCCGAGTAAGGTGTATTGATATTCTATCAAAGACGCCTGAGAAGGCTTCTCAGAGCCTAATTTGTACGCTTTAGCTAGACAGTAGGTATCAATTGCTTTATCTACGAGGTGCATCGCGCTTTTACCCATTTTCTTATAAAACTCAGAGATTAAATACATGTCAAAACCAAGGATGTTGTGTCCCACAATATAGTCAGCCTCTTCCAACCACTCCTCCATTACTTTAAAAACTTCTTCGTGTGGGGTTTTAAGTTTGTTATATTTATCATAGCTAAATCCGGTGATCCTTGCCGCCTCTGGGCTTACGTCAATTTTGCGATCCCATTCAATCATTAGGTCTTGCTCGTCAGTTTTTTTGCCACCTTTGGATTTGAGCATGGCCATCTGCCACGGCATGTTGTTATTAAAATTAAGGCAGAGATTCTCTGTCTCGAAGTCGATGAAAACAAAAAGCTTGTCGTCTTTAAATCTGAGTAGGTGTGAGTCCATTAGAATTTTATTAAGTCAGATTGAGGAACGAAGTAAGCCTCACGATTACGATTGCCGCCGGGATTTTTTAAATATTTTTCTTTAATACAATTCTCTCCGACTTGATAACCAGCTATCCTGAAAGTCGCATTGCGTTGGTAAATTACTAAAACAAATTTTTCTTTTAGTTTGTCACCCTTATCTTTTTGCGGCCTAATAATTAAACTGAAATTTTCTACATCCGTGCATCTAACTTGCCAGTCTTCTCCAACATCTGCTCCATTGAAAGTATTAACTGTCCCTGTAAATTCTTCTCCGATAAATTTAGCAAATGCTATTTCTGATCCAGTTGCTATGATATCATTTTTTCGCCAGCTTCCCCCCATAGGTTTTCCAGCATGGCTCCTGTCTTTGAGTTCGCCATTTACATTTGTGTCTCTTCTCGCATTCCCCCAGTGCACGGCTTGCTTGATTTCCTCTTTAGTTAACTTTACAATTGTATTAACAGGCTCTTTGACTTCTATGGCTTCTGTATCTTCTTCTGGCATCCTTAACTTTGGTTTATGCAACGGAGACTTGACAAACGTAACACCTTCTTTTTCAGCCCAGCTTTCAAAACTGAATTCATCGCTAGATAAGTGTTCAATATTTGGCTTGTTCCAAGTGCTTCTGTTATTCATGCAGCGAATCGTTAGGTAAGCTGTAAAGTCTTCTTTCTCTTTATAGAAAATGCTTTGGGCGTCTTGCATCTCGTATTTATCTTTACAAAAAGACTCGATACGTTTTCGCACAATTGAATCGAAAAATAACTCATTCTCTTCTACGAGAAAAGTTGGATCGGTAAAATCAAACTCAGGGATACACTCACCGCCCCCAAGAGTATTCTTAAAAATGAATGAATCATAAAAAGGAATTGCTAGTGCCAAACTAGAATCGTCCCAAAGTTCCCTCAAGATACTAAAGTCTGTACGAGGGACATAATAAAACCCCGCACTTGCAGCGTCACTGTAAATCTTAATTAGCCTCTTATAGCCATCTTCATTTTTGGCAAAGATTATGTATTTAGATGAAGTCTTAAGAGCTTCTTCATTTTTTTCGTGCCTATCTTTGGTGACGTTAATTTTTAATCCGAACCGAAAACTTAAATCTTCATCTTTTGTATTGCTGTACGCTTGTAGAAAACTACCCATGCTGTCTTCAACCAAATAGAAATCTTTGATTTCATGATCTAAACATATATCAATTATAGAATCGGGACCATTGATAAGCTGGGTCTCTTTTTTTTCTAAAGTCAGAATGCTCCTACCTAGTGAGTAGTGGCTTTTAAATAGTGGCAAGACCATGCACGAGCTTAGAGCAAAAAGTTAAAAAAGTCAAGAATTAAAATCCAAAATCATCAGTGGATTCTACTTTTGGGGCCGAAGATGTATGCCTTGGGCATCCTGCGTATTTTTGTTTAATTATTTTTTGCCCTTTTGAAGCTGTTAGCTCATTTTCTTCAAAAGCCGTCTTAAGCTGAACGCCGTCTTCATCAACCAGAGCATAATATTCGAAATCGAACTTATAGCTGCAGTGCCACATTACGGAACCATCCTTTTTAAGTTGCCCTTTGTACTTAGCAAATCCACAGTTCAATGGCCCTTTAAATCCCTCTCCTTTTTTAGGGAAGGGTTTATCTGCGGCAAAGCTAGAAGCAGCTACTTCTTCACTAAAGTTATTTATAATGTTATAAACATGAGATAAATAAGCCTCAAGCCCCGAAAGTTCTTGCTTTGAAAATTCTAATTGCTGTATTGGTTCTTTTGGGTATTTTAGAAAACAAAATTGCACCACCGGCTTGAGCTTGGGCCAAACTTTTGTAGCTACCAAGCTGTAAATCATACCCTGTAGATTTGCTGTTAACTCACTACCCTCGAATTTCTTCTTGCTGCTTTTATAATCCTTAATTAAAATCTTTTTATCTTTTGTGTATTTAGCCGCCTTGTCTATGAATCCGCGAACGGTGTATTTGGGGCTTTTGTTTCTTATTTTGAACTCATATTCTGGATCAAGCAGGGTGCTTCCTTTACAATAAAAATCGTCATGTAAACCAACCAATACCATATCGTTGATCATTTCATAATTTTCTTCAGTATTTATACCGTAGGCATTTAGATGCTTATTTATTAGCCTAGTTATAGATGGGGAGCTTTCAATACGATTGCTTTTTGTGATTAATTTAAAATGCTTTTTATGTTTTTTGGTTTGTATGAGCTCAAAGATCAAATGACATATAGAGCCGCGCATTGCTCCCTCGTTATTCTTTTCGGGCAGTCCAAGGTGATATTTGCACCAATAACTCCAAGTACAAGACTCTAAGTTTTTGATCCTCGAAGCGGATAATATCCTTTCTACTTTATTTTCTTCGCCCATAAATTAATTTCCCCCTTGTCCATTTCTCCGAAGTCGTTTTTGGTCGGAAGACAAACTTGTATTTGATCTTCGTCAAAAAATTTTAATAACTTCTTGTATCCCTTTTGGGATGCCATGTTCCCAGCTAAATTCTCATCGTTATTAAAAGCAAGAACTATTTTACCTATGTCATATTTAATGATCGAGTTGATCAAGGCGAAACTTAAGTTTAGCCCAAAACTAACCAAGACATTTTTATACCCAGCATTCCACAAGGAAAGCATATCACCTATGCTCTCAACTATAATTACAAAATCCTTTTTCTTGAGAATTTTAGAATTAAAATACGTGGGGTATTGCCATTTGGATTTTTCTCCAATGTGTTTCCACTTTGGAACCCTCATACCCTCTTTGATATTATAGATATATCTGCCCGAAACTCCAATTAACTTTTTTTTAGTATCAAAAATTGGAAACGTGTATCTATTCTTCATTCTCCCTTTTTCAAAAATACCTCCTTGAAAAGTAGAAATTGTTTTTTCATTGATCCCACGACTTATCCAGTAGGAGTTATCGTGAATTACCTCATCGAAAGCATCTTGGGATAGCGTTTTGTATTTTTTATCTGGTATATCATGGATGTGTCTTTTCTTGACAATGAATCCTTGATCGGTTTCAAGCCACTTTTTGGCATCTTCTGTTGAACAGTCTAAACAAAGCTGGACAAGCTTTTCAATAGGACCAGATAATCCCCTCGCGTAATCTACAAAGTAACCAGTGTCTTTTTTGATAGATAAAACAGTGCTATTGTCTGAGTCTCGATAAATCGGCCTCGCACGGTATTCTTTGCCAAGGTCACTGATATTGCTAAACCCCAGACTTAATAGAACTTGTTTTATATCATCCATTAAAGAGTTAGCTCTTCTTCTTGATCGGAGTCGGGAGTGGTTGCTTGCTCGTTGTTTTGTATGTCAAATCTATTTACTACACTTCTTAAAGTGCCACGGGACTCAAGGGTAAATACTCCTCGTTCTAAATTAATATGATTTTTTTGATATACAATGCCATCTGGGGTATCACGTCTCAAGGGTTGCTCGTATTGCAAACCCCTAAATCCCCACGACCTAATTTTTAATGGTACTAACTTATGTGTTCCATACTCGTCGCCGTCGAGCTCTCTTTCTCTTACATCTTTTGCTTTGTAAAAAGCCAAGAATGAAGTAAACCAAGATGCACTATGGGACATGGCCATAGCTGTTGAGTCAACTTTTAAAGCCTCTTTTAAAGAAACAGTATCATCATCTGGTCGCCTATTAGTTTGTAGAGCTGTTAAAACTGGGCTATTTAAATCTAAAGCAATCTTTTTTAAACTATTAGATTTATTTCTTATGATTTGATGCTCTTGGTTGTGACCAGAGGCTTGCTCGTCAATTATCTTTAAGTAGTCATAAATTATGAGACAGGGTTTACCCTCTCCAACATATCTATTATAAATATACTTAACATATGATTCTATTTCATCAACCGACATGTTTTCTGCTGTTTTGTGAATGAGATATTTTCCAATATTTTTTTGCATCTCCAACATCTCTTGTTCTTTATCAATAAATTTATTATACTCAACAGCTTCGTTTCTTAATTTTCCTGTGGATATCAAGATTGGCTCAATTGTGGTTATCATTCCAGCCAAGCGATCCCTCATTTGATCATCAGTCATTTCTGTATTGAGGTATATTACGTGATACCCAGCACAGGCGACCTTGAGCCCCACATCCATTAGGAGCGTAGTTTTACCCGCTCCGGTTGAAGCTATAATCATATGCAAGTCGCCCTCCCTAAGTCCGCCGCAAGCATCATTGACTTCTTCGTATGGCCAAGGAATTCCCACGAAGTCTTGTGGGTTGTTAGCTCGATCCTTAACGTGATCGGTAAGTCCTTCTAAAATAAAAGTTGGCTTGTCATCGTCAACAGCATTGACTTTAAACTCGTCAACAATTTTACTCATGCTACTCAAAATCTCCATTGGATTTTGTTCTGCATTTTGAAATTGTTCTTTGGCTATCTCCCTAGCTTTATAATAAGCCTCTCTCCTCAAAAAGAAAGTGTAAACCTTTTTACAGGCTTCCGTGAAACCCTTTCTATTAATTTGGGTAAAACTAACAGCATCTAAATAGTTATCTATATCATTTCCATCTTTATGAGAAATGTTCAAATCAGAAAGCTTTTGCGCTACTGAAACTGTATTTATTGTTTTTCCTGCTTTTAAAAGGGAAGTGATTACATTGAATATTTGTTTGTTATATTTATCAGCAAACACTTTTTCCGTCAGAAGGACAGAAACATCATAATAGTCTTTTATATTTTTTTCTGATTTTAGTAAGTATCCTAGAATCTGCTTCTCAAGCCTTAAGGACTTGAGTCTTTCTACGTCGTATTTTTTATTATCTTCCATCCTACATCTATATTATTGATATGCCAAACATTTGTTCTATATATTCAAGAGATAGCTGCTCGGCATCCTTTCTATCTATCTCAAGCAAAGTAAATCCATTTTTTTCTAACCACTCAGCTTTTTTAACATCTCTTTTAATGGATTGCAAGTATCCATTTCTTGAGCCGTGAAAAAACTCTACATAGTCAGTGTGTTGACGACCATTAACTTCAATGGCTATTTTTTTTGTTGCGTTTAAAATGTCAACAGATAAGCGTGTCCCATAAACGGGGAACTCTTCATAAACTATATGGCTTTCCCAGTAGGGCTTAAGAAAAAGCTTAACTGACTTTTGAAGCTTGGACCGACTTTTGCAGTTCCATTTTATTTTTTTACCACTTACATTTTTGTAAACAAGTTTCCCATTTATATTAAAAAGTCTCATGACTTCTTAAGCACATTTAAAAACTTTTCATATAAATATTGTGAAATTTTTATATTTTCTTGAAAATATTTTCTCAGGTTATCAGGCCCTTGGTGTTGTTTTTTAAATTCTTCGCCCGTTTTTTCTTCAACTTCACTGATGAGCTCATCAGCTATTGTCACCCAAGCTCCCTTGGCAGTTGCCATGTTCCACATAAGAAGCATATCTACTACTTCATAATCTACCCAAACACTTTTTGCACCTGTTTGCCCATATTTGATTGGGTATTTTACTTCGATTCCAGTTTTTTCATTTGAAGATTTTCTAAAAATGATTTTGCACCAGTGGCCAAGTAAGTCGCCTTTGCTAGAAGCTTGCGTCGTTATCAAGTCGCTTTTATAGCGTGGCTGGAACTCTAAAATCCAATCACTATAATGAAGTAAAGCATTGCCACCAGAAGCATTTGTGACTTTCGGATCGCCCTTTTCGTAAGGGTTGATTTTAATGTTACTTCTAACTTGGGAAATCATATAACAAATATGACCCTTTTCCGCAAAAGCTAACGCCATAGTCTTCAAAAAGTGAGAGCTTAACAAAGAGCCACCAGCTACTTTTACAGCTTCATCAGAACTTTTTTCTAAATCACCCCTTGGGACTAGGGCATCCATGCAGTCCACGATGAACATATAACGAATGTCAGTTGGGTTGTCCCTAACTAGCTGACGCATGAAATCGACAACAGACTCGTAGACATTTGATTTATATACGAACCATTTGTTGGGGTCCGTGTCAACTCCAGAGCGTTCTATCATGTTTTTTGATAAACGGCCCTCAGACTTAACATAAATGACCATTGAGTTTTCCATCTTTTGGAAATTCCTTGCAAATGATAAAGCACAAGATGTTTTTCCTCCCTCTGTAACTCCCGAAGCTCTAATAATTCCGGGCTTTATTCCCCCCCCCATTTCAATATCTAGTTTTAAACTACCACTTGAAATTGTATAGTTCCTTTCTTCTTCAAAGTTATAATGATCGCCCTTGTGCTGTTCAAGATAATCGTTGATCTGATCCAGTGGTGTGACTCCTGCACTGCTTTCTTTTTTCTTTTTCGGTGACATAATATTCTATTTAAAAAAATCTAAAGGATTTTGAGGTTTCTTTTCTGTTTTAAAATCTTGTCCAATATTTTCTTCTTTAAATTTATAATTGGTTGATAAGTCCTTTTCTTTCTTATCGTAAGTTATGCTATGATCATTAAGGTAATAACTCCCCAAATCATCTTTTAAAAACCAAGATAAAGTCCACAGTTTATCTGGTCGTGTCAAAGTCTCCCAGAAAAGCTTGTTTGAGAATTTGTCAACAAGCTGATTGGCCATCTTCCTCTCTTGCGGCCAACGCTTTTGCGATAGATTGGGAAGGAGTTTAGCTACTATGAATTTAGCTAAATCTTTTTCTTCCTTAGAACGGATTTTGGTCATTTATATCGAACTCTACCATCTTTTTCACCAGTTTGTCAAATGAAGATTTTGGCCTCCACCCCAACTCTTCTCTAATTGGGATTGAATTGCCCAGTAAAAGGTCAACTTCTGCTGGTCTGTAAAATTCTGGATTTATTTTTACCAAAAGATGTTTATTGGGGCCTTCCATGTAATAATATCTTTCATCTACGCCTTCCCCCTCCCAAAAACCACCTTCAAATTTAGCAGCTTTAAAAGCTTTTTCTATAAATTCTCTAATTGAGTGTGTTTCGCCGCTTGCTAAAACATAGTTTTTGGGCTTCTCTTGGTTCAGCATTAGCCAAACGCCTTCAACAAAATCTTCACTATCACTCCAATCTCTTTTAGAGTCAATGTTCCCTAACTCGATTGGTTGAAATTCAGCTTGCTCACCCCTTCTTTCTCTCCACTTATCAATGTTATGCAAAACCCAGTTAATTCTAGCTACACCTTTTGTAATTTTTCTAGTTACAAACTCCTCGCCCCTTTTCGTTCCTTCGTGGTTAAACAGAATACCATGAACAGCATACATATCGTATGATTCGCAATAGACCTTTACTAGATGTCTTGCTGCAGCCTTAGAGGCTCCATACGGACTCCTTGGCTTGATGGGGTGATTAATATCTTGCGGGGAGTAATCAACATCTCCAAACTCCTCACTACTTCCAGCGGAGTAAAAACGACATTCTGGTTTAAATTTTTTGATAGATTCCAAGCATCTTAAAACCCCCAACGCGTTTGTTTCAAAAACTTGCTCTGGCATACTCCAAGAGCATCCGACAAAAGAATTAGCAGCAAAGTTTATAAGATAGTCCGGTTGTATATCCCTTACAACGTTATCTATGCTTACATCATCGCTTAAATCGCCAAAAACAAATTTAAAATTAGGATGATCTTTAAAATTCTTAGCATTAACGAAATTAGGGTTTGAACTCCGACGCATCATCCCGTACACCATGATCGGCTCTCCTTGTCGAAGCAAAAACTCAGCCATGTTTGCTCCGTCTTGCCCCAAGATGCCCGTAACTAAAACTTTTTTCATTTTATTATTGTATTACAATTTGTTTAAAAAATCTATTAATTTTAAAATTTGACTTTCTTTTACCCCGCTATGCAATCCTACGTATAATCCGTTTTTATGGAGGTATTCTGCATTTTTAAATTTTTTATAATCAGCATACTGCCTGTAGCAAGTGTGCCTTAGTAAATTGCCACTTATAATTGGGCGATACTCAATTTTTTCTTCTTCAAGATATTTTTTTATTAATTTTATTTTTTTCTTTTTGGATATGATGGGTAAACAAAAAGCTACATTAATATGCTTTTTCTCTGGCAAGAGATACTTTTTGGTATCTAGATTGTCTTTGTAAATGTCGTAGAGACTTAATCGGTCAAAAGTATAATCATGTATCCTTTTGAAGTCTAATAAGCCCATAAAAGCTGCAATATTGGTGCTTCTATAGTTGTTTCCTAACAAATTGAAGTCAAATAGAGGATCAACTAACCTGTTAGATAGGGATTTCTGGTAATCTTTTGATAAGTTATACTTTTTAAGCTCTCTGGTCAACCCGTGGCTTCTTGAAAGAATGTAATAAACAAATTCTTCTTCTTCGTTTGTAAAAACCATACCCCCTTCTGAGCCAGTGGTGGTCTGATGCCCAAAATATGTAGATGTAGAGGAGGTTAATTGGGAACAAATGTGTTCCCAGCAGTTAGTGGACTCATCAAAATAAGCACCAAAAGAATTTTCGCAATTATCCAACTTTAAATCCACCCTATATGAATCGCATAGGCTTTTGAGCTTTGGTATGTCTGGGGTAACTCCTATTAGTGATGTCACAAAGACAGTGTTTACCTTTTTATGATTTTTTTTAAGGTAAAGAGCAAGCTCGTCAATGTCAATGGAAAAATCTTTTAAATTTATGTCAATAAACTTAGGCTTGAATCCTGCATTTATCCAAGGGCTTACGGATGTTTGCCAAGTCACTGAGGGGAATATAACCACATCGCGATCTGGTTTGGAATGCGCGGCATATTGAGCTATAAGGGCGTTTGCGGTTGAGCCGCTACTGACCATTAGAGCATATTTTGCACCCGTATACTCCTTCCACTTTTCTTCGTATTCAAGAACATACCTGTCTTGAGTCCAGCGGTTCTTTGGATTAAGAAAGAATTTACATATCTTAATCCTATCTCCCCACGTAAAGTTGGAGTCATTTAAAAACCAATTAAACATTTAACTAAAGTCTGGGTGTGTTTCTGGCTTCCCTTGTGATTTTAAATACTCATTGATTGGACCAATGTAATCTCCGTAATCTTGTTTTTCTTTACCTTTTTCAAGAAAATATTTAAAGCTCCAATTTTGTCTATTTTGGTCTATTTCTTTTATGAAGTCTTGTTCTAAAATTTTATATCGATAAAAATCTTTTAGATTGACCTCTAGCT
>TARA_R110000765_G_scaffold354175_1_pt1 | contig 18533 bp, 14 predicted proteins | sample TARA_R110000765 | Tara Oceans TARA_R110000765 (sample SAMEA4398168) | marine metagenome | biome: Polar Biome; feature: [MES] marine water layer (ENVO:01000295) within the mesopelagic zone...; material: water (ENVO:00002006), including particulate matter (ENVO:01000060) such... | reverse complement strand
CTATTGATAAGCTTTGTGATTTGTTTGAATGTGAAGTGGGTGAGTTGCTAGAGAAAATGAATTGATAAATTATGGGATAAATAATTGTAGTAGCAACTGATAACTCCGATGCAATCAGGCTTAAGCTATTTGTTTAGCCATAGGATTGGCTCCGATTTATTTTTTGCCGTGAAAGGGGATGACACGCTACAAATATGTATCAAAACCTTTGCTTCTGCTGAATTTGTATACCCGAAATGCAGCAGAGCCATAGTAAAACGCTTTCATAACGTCCAGGTTATACAACAATTAAAGGAAGCTAAATAGTAGGATAACTATTTACTCGCTACACTACTTTAGTATAAGTTGTTATATAACTATTTGACATGGAAGAAGAATATGAAGTTAAAGCAGGCATTCGGAGTCCTTTTAAAGTCGTCGCCACACGCTCTCTTAGCACAAGAGGAACAAACGTCGATAAGCTTGGACGAGAGAGGTATCAAAGACGAAGTAAGTCATTTTTACGAACCCTCCCAAAATCCTAGGTTCAATAATATTACAATCGTTTAAAGTAATGGGCCTGTCAGAACAAAAATTAAAAGAAGAGTACCGTACAGGGGTAGATAACCTTGTTGCCGACTTTTATTTGCCCTGTCTAAATCAAAGTAAAATTTATCGACGATCAGTCGGTTATTTTAGTTCGATGATATTTCTTCTAATAGGTCCCGAAATCATCAGATTTGCAAAAAATAGCGGAAAAATAGAATTGATTTGTTCCCCTTCACTTTCTGCTGCTGACATCGAGGCCCTCGAACAAGGTTATAACTTTGATATCAATCAAGCTAAGCAGGAAATTCTGCATAGCGTTGAAGCACTACTTGATGATACTAGAGCGATTAAAAATACCGAAGCGCTGGCCACGCTCATTAAGTTAAAAATACTGGAAGTTAAGATCGCCTTCCGAAAAGGATCTGCCGGTATATACCATGAAAAACTAGGAATTTTCACTGACGCGGAATCATCCGTTTCTTTTAAAGGTTCAGTTAATGAAACATGGAGTGGGTGGCATGAAAGAGGAAATTACGAGTCACTCGATGTCTTTTGTAGTTGGAAGGCTGGAAGAGATGAACGTCAAGTCACACGTCATAATCAATATTTCAAAAAACTTTGGTCTAATCAAATTGAAGAATTAGAAATAATTGAGTTTCCTTCTGTAGCAAAAAACAGATTAGAAACAAGAGCCTTAAATACTATTGACGAGATCGTTCCAGAAGAGCTTACAGACTATTTTACTATGGGCGACAAACAGGAGAAGGAAACTATTTCATCTTCAACAAGTAAGCGAAGTCCATTACCTCATCAAAAAGATGCTCTCGATGGTTGGAAGAATCAGAATTATAAAGGAATTCTTGAGCATGCCACAGGAAGTGGTAAAACATTCACAGCATTAATTGCTTTAAAAGAGCACCTAAAAGATGACGGTGTAGCTTTAGTTTTAGTACCCGACCGTTTATTACATAAACAATGGTCAGAAGAAATAAAAGAAGAAATACCAGAAGCAACCGTATTAAAAGCAGGAGACGGACATAACCGCTGGCGCAAAAACCGTAGGCTATCTCATTTTACGCAACAAGGTGAAGGGCTAGGACAAAGAATTGTATTGGTAACTATGCCTACAGCTAGACTACCCGATTTTCTTAGTGGAATTAATGATGGTCAACACCTAATGGTGGTTGCTGATGAAGTGCACGAGATCGGTAGTAAAGAAAACTCAAAAGCGTTATCTATACAAGCAGGTAAAAAACTTGGTCTAAGCGCCACGCCAGTCAGATATAGCGACCCTATTGGTACCCAGAAAATAATTGATTATTTTGGCCCAGTGGTTCAGCCGCCTTTCACTTTGATTGACGCTATCAAAAGTGGTCGCCTTGTTGAATACGAATATTTACCTCAGGAAATTCGTTTTACGCAAGAAGAATCAGATGCTTGGGAAGTAGCAACAAAAGATATCTCCAGAGAATTTGCTCGTTCTAAAAGAGACGACAATGGTTCCCCTATCCCATCGTCGAAATTACAAAACATGTTAATTCAGAGAGCACGAATTGCTAAAAAGGCCGAAGCGAAAGTCCCTTATGCAGTAAAGACCATCATTGATAATTATACAGAAGGTGAGAGCTGGTTGGTCTATTGTGAAGATCAATTTCAATTGGGAGAGGTTAAAACAGCCTTAGAAAGTAAGGCCTTCTCACCATTGGAATACCATACAAACATGGAAGGTGATGCGGCGGCGTCATTAGAATGGTTTAAGAAATTTGACGGCATAATGGTTTCAATTCGATGCTTAGACCAAGGAGTTGATATCCCCAAAATTTCTCATGCAATTATATTGGCGTCTTCTCAAAACCCCCGCCAATTCATCCAACGAAGAGGCCGAGTTCTTCGCACCTTCCCTGGGAAATACAAAGCAGTAATATATGACGCAGTAATGGTGCCTATCTGTTTAGAGAATGAACCAGGGCAACTGTCTCTTCTAAAAAGTGAATTACAACGAAGCATACAATTTTCTAAAACCGCCATTAATAAATCTGGCTCTAATAAACTAATTAATATTGCAATAGAGTTAGGAATAGATCCAGAAGAATATGGGCTATTAGATTCTGATGGAATTGAGGAGTAAATGTAATGACGCACAAAAGTGACCCACTAGCAGTATTGTTAAGATTAAATTCTGAACTTGGAAAAAACATCGATGAAACCCTTATTAAAGAATGTTACCAAGTACAAAAAGATCATCAATATGACAAAAATAGAGATACCGTATCCAAAATGAAAGCGATTGTTGAAGAGCGTGTCGTAGAGCAACAAGGAAGTAATTTGATATGAAGTTACAAGAGCTTACTATATATAATTTCATGCCTTATAAAGGCGAACAAAAAGTGGAATTCCCTCAGCATGAAACGCAAAACGTTATGTTGTTATTTGGTGATAACATGCGCGGCAAAACCAGCTTTTTAAATGCAATTCGTTGGGGATTCTATGGGCTTGCGCTAGGCCGTCATTTAAGAACAATCCCTCGGACAAATCTTGTTAATAGTATTGCCGCATCAGAAGGTGATTGGTCTATGTCAATTATCCTTAAATTTACACATGAAAATCGTCAATACGAACTTCGTAGACAAATAATCAAAAAAAGCCATGTTTCAATCCCAAACAACGATAGTGATTTTGAAGAGTCAATTGGTCTTAAGATTGATAACCAGGTGATTACAGGTGATTTAATAATCAACGAAATAAATCAAGTAACTCCTGAAGAAATTTCTCGTTTCTTCTTGTTTGATGGTGAGCTATTGCAAGAGTACGAAAACTTGCTTGTTGAGCAAAGTGAGCAAGGTGAAAAAATCAAAGAACATATTGAGCAAGCGCTAGGCGTCCCAGCCCTAGTAAACGGTAGGAATGAATTGACCGCTCTACTAAAAGATGCTCGTAGAACTCAAACTAGAGATGCCAAAAATTCTTCTGATGCAAAAATGTACGCTGAACAACAAAGAGTTAATGAAACAAAACAAATAACATTAGAAAAGGATATTACCGATTTAGAAATGCAGCAACGTGATATTCAAAAACAAATCGATGATATTGAAGACCAGCTCAAAAGTACTGAGGTAGTACAAAAGAAAAAACACCAACTTGATGTATTGAAAGGTAAGCGTGAAACAATAGAAACACAACTTGCATACGATGCTGACGAACAACGAAAATTATTTCAAGATACCTGGAAAGACGTGTTATTTACAAGTATTCAACCACTGGTTAATAATCTGAAGGAAAAACGTGATTCGTTATTGAATGCAACAAAAGCCAAAGCAGTCCTTGATTCAAAAATATCAGACTTGCAAAAAAGCATAAACGATCCAACCTGCCCTACCTGTACTCAAAGTATTCCACAAAAAGAGATGGAAGGAATTGAGAAAAAGATTATTGGATTGAAAGCTGAAGCAGAACTATCACATGTAAATCTTGATGATGTTACTGCAATAAATTCCCAAATAGATAAATTATCAAAAATCAAATCTAGTAATGAAGGAACTCGGATTTGTGAACTTATTAAAAAGCAGCAAAAAATGCAAGTTGAAATTATTAAAATTGAAACGGAAATCGATGATATTGAAGAAGAAATAAAGGGTTTTGATACTGATCAAATAATGCGCCAAAGAGAAAAGAAAGACAGGTTAGGAAATCAATTATTTAAACTTGAAAGTGATATTAAGGACACTAAAACTGGGCTGAAAGAATTAAGTGTAAAGCAAGCTCATATTTCAACATTGATATCAAAAAGTTCAGGTAGCCAAGGTCAATCTAGTACAATTCGCGTTAACTTATATCAAGATTTAGAAGAGTTGTTCAAAACAGGTATCGATGAATTGAGAGATGCGCTAAGAGGACAAGTTGCTGACTATGCCTCAAACGCATTCAGTGAATTGACTACTGAAAAAACCTATACGGGTTTGGAAATTAATAAGAACTATGGTTTGTCAATTATTGATCAAACAGGAAAAATATTGAAAGAACGTAGTGCTGGTGCTGAGCAAGTTGTTGCTTTGTCATTGATTGATGGTTTGAACAAAACAGCCAGAAAAACCGGGCCAATTGTTATGGATACACCTTTAGGTCGCTTAGATCCTAAACACAGAAGTAATGTGCTTAAGTATCTACCCAAAATGGCAGATCAAGTTATTTTACTCGTACATGAAGGTGAAATTGACCCGAGTAGAGATTTGTCTAATTTTGCTGAACGGATTGGATCGAGATATCAGATAGAGCGAATATCTGCAACAGAGTCTCGAATAGTAAGGAGTAACTAATGAACGAACCTAATAGAATTGGTTTAACTCCTTTAACAGCGCAGCAACTAGATGAAATACTGGCTGAGTTAAACCCCGATATAGATTCAAAAAAAGAAGTCTTTAAATTAATTAAGTTTGATATATATAGATTAGCAATAGCACTAGGCATAAAGGAAAATAGAATACCTCCGGCACTCAATGATAAAAGTAATACAGCTTTTAGGGTTAATGAGTTAGACCCGGATCGAACACTTTATACAGTTGTCGATTGTTTGGGAGTATGTCCAAATGAAACTGCTGTTTATAGCTATATTGAACAATTGGCTGAACTAGGTATTAAAGAATTTTATGGGCACCTTCAACATCGAGGTGAATTACCCTTAACTGAATACTTGTTAGATGAGAGTTAATAGTTATGGCTACTTTAAAAATGTTTTTTTGCATAGCAAGTGAAAATCTTGCCACTGATATCACTATACACAGAGAGTTAAATTCTATTTATACTTTATGGAATAGAGAAAAATCTGATGACAAAATTGGTATAATTCATATCGGATTTATACGCCCTAAAGTACCAAGCTATGGTGAAATAGAACATTTCCACGGAACTTTACTTGTTTCCGCTAGTGCAAAGTGGTCATTGCCAGAAGAATATAACACCAGCAACAAAGCTATATCTAAAAATAATAGATTTCCACTATTCCAGCTTTTAACTGGTTTTGGATATAACCTTGAAGCAGCTAATAATGAGTTTTTATATAGTGAAGATCCAAGTATAGACCCCACCGGGAGTCTAAATAACAATCACACAATTGCATCAGTAGCATTTGAAATACTTGAATCATTAGCTAAACCAATGTCTAAAGAAGAAATTTATGGTCACATTATAGAGAGAAACCTTTTTCAATTTGGGGCTAAAAAGCCTATTAGTGTCTTAAATGTCGAGCTAAATAGACATTGTGAAGGCACAGACTATAGCCAAGCCGCTTCAAAAAAACTTTTTGGTAAAAGTAAATCAGGTCAATTTTTTGCTTTAGGCACTCTTCAGAAAGGCTTTAATAGTTGGTTAACAGGATTATCTGAATCTGTCCCTGAATTGGCTAAGATATGCGTAAATTATAATATCTTCGATGAAAATTCATATTTCGAAAATAAACAGTTTTTGTCTGAGTCTCAAATACGAGAGTTAGAACTTATTCGTTATCAAGAACTCAAAAAAGAAATTAATGTAAAGGACCCATCTGAACTGATAGCCATATTACCTATTTCTATTTTAGAAGCTCATATTACTCAATTGGGATTAACTGTGAGAGCTAGTAATGTCCTTAATGTACAAAATATTTTTAAACTAAAAGATGCTATAGGGTATTCATTACAAGATATGATGAAGTGGGATAATTTTGGAAAAAAATCAGCTAAAGATTTATGTGAAGTATTAGATGCAAGCGTTAAAAAATTATCTTTTATACTTCCAATAAATTATGATTTTTGCAGTTCATACGACATTGAAATAGACGAAGAAATACAAGTAATGGAAATAGCAAAGACTTCGACTTTTGAGCATATATCCCAAATCCCCTTAAAAGAACATTTTGAAAACTCATTATCATTGCTAAAAGAAAATGAACGAACAGTTTTGGAAAATAGAGCTGGCTATCGTGGTTCGGTAAAAACATTGGAAGAAGTAGGGGAAATGATTGGTGTCACCCGCGAGAGAGTTCGTCAAATTCAAAAGAAAAACATTTCAAAAATTATAAGTACTGAATTTTGGGACGATTGTATCGCCATAAAAATTGGTGGGATGTTACTTAATCGTGAACAACCATTGTATTTAGAAATGTTAGAGGTTGAGGATGTCTGGTTTAAAGGCTTTATAGGGAACTATCAACACCTAGCGGCAATTATAGAGTTGTTTTCTGAAAATGAGATTCGAGTGATTAAAATTGATAGTGCGATGGTTATTTCTCGTATACAGCAAGATGATTGGGACACTATGATTTCAAATTACAGAAAGTCATTAAGACATAAAGCCAATGAAAAAACTTGGTCTAAATATGATGTAGAATTAACATTTAAAGCTTCTTTAGAGGAAAAAGGGGCAAGTGAGCTTTATCCTTTGTTGTGGGGCGCTTTTGCAGACGTATTAATATTTGATGAGTCATCATCAGGAAGAGAGCTATTAATCTCTTATGGAAAAACCTTAAATTCAGCAATTCTTGCAGTATTGCATCAAGCAGAATCCCCTCTTCATTTCAGTGTTATTGCAGAACGTGTTCGTGAACATTTGGGTAAAGATGTTACAAATCCCCAAGTTAATTCAGGCCTACATAAAGTTGGTGCAAAATTATTCGATAGAGGTATATATGGATTACCTCACTTTAACCCTATTTCTGAGGGAACATGTCAACATTTAAGAGTTGTTATTGAAACTTTAGTTCTTAATGGCCCTTTAATGAAGCAGTGGCATACCACTGAATTTTTAAATATATTGTGGCAGAAGTTTCCTACATTACCTGACGAGCTTAACCAGTACATTCTAAACCTCATTCTTGAAAGCTCTGAACAATTAACCTATTTAAACAAAAATGTTTGGGCACGATATGATTCAAATCAATCTCCTGAAGACAGAGTTGATATGGCAGATGCCTTTTGCAAGATTCTGGAAGATGCTGGCACCCCCTTAAAAGGAAAAGAGTTAATCAAAAGATTAGAGGATATCAGAGGCGTTAATGATAAATTGCAACTTCAAGCTACAGATAGAATGATTCAAGTTGGTCCTGATACATGGGGGCTGTATGAAAGAGATATATCATTAACAGCAGCAGAAATTAGGACTTGTTTAGATAACTTATATCTTCACTTAACAAAGACTCAAAGTGGAATACATCATAGTGAAGTTAAAATATTCCTCATTGAAAATTCACTCTCCCATCTGAATGTATCAGGATATGAATTGTTAAACCTTGCCCAAAGAGATAACCGTTTTTATTTAGGGCGTTCTTTGTTTCTAGGATTAGCAGAATGGGGGGAAGATACAAGACGTTTAAACGTCGCACAAGCAGTTAGAAAAGTTGTGAGTGAGATGCAATCACCTATGAGTACCATTGAAATTAATGTTCTAGTAGAAAAACTTACAGGACTTGAAATTGATGGAACTTTAACGGGGATAATACCCAAAGAAGGTGGGAAATATAATCCTGAAACTCGGCTTTGGGGAAAAGTGTTATCGCAATGAATCTATTACTACACAAAAAACAAGTGCCGATGTAATCATCACAATCTTAAGTTCAAACCTCCCTGCACTACTCGTACTGCGTGTCAAAAACAGCACCGAAAACAGCGTTATCTTTTATGAACAATGCGCTGAAGTGCTCAATGGTAAAGGGGATGTTTACTTAAATAGGAAGGGAAGTTAGTTAGAATTGAGTGTACAAGAGTAAATAACCCAGACATTTATAATATGGAAGAAGACAAAAATGATAGTCACGAAGGATATAAAAGTAAAATTAGATCAATTAGTTTTAGATCCAAATAATTATCGCCTCGCTGATGAAAAAGAAGAAAATAAAATTTCGGATAAAGATGCTGAGTCTTTACAAGGTGAAACATTAATTAGACTCAAAAAACAAAGATTAGGGGAGCTTAAAGATTCAATATTGAATAATGGTTTTTTGGAGATGGAGCGAATTGTTGTAAGACTTTTGAAGACAAAAGAAAATGAAACTCATGCAGACCATGAGAAAAAATATATTGTTGTCGAAGGTAACAGGCGCTCTGCGGCTTTAATGAGTATTCAGGAAGATTACACAGAAAAAGTAGATAAAGGAAAGATAACTTATAAACAGACTTTTAACAATGATTTAAAAGTTAAATTAGAAAATATAAATGTGCAGTTGATAGAGGGAGATGACAAACAAATCCAAGACTATTCTGCGACTTTAATGGGTATACGGCATGTTGCAGGTCCTAAAAAATGGGACGGTTTTCAAAGTGCTAAGTTGATTAATGACCTTTTTTATGAAAATCGTTCATTTACTGAAATAGGTAACTTAATCGGTATTACTAATAGAGAGGTTGGCCGAAGATTTAGAGGATACCAAGCTTTCAAACAGATGAAGTCAAATTTAGATTTTCAGGATTTAGTTGAGTCACGTCATTACGGTCTACTTTTGGAGTTTTTGGCTTCATCAAAATCAGGAAAAACATGGCTAGAGTGGAATGACTTAACTTATGAATTTGAAAATAAAGAAAATTTAGATATTGTTTATAAAGCAATAACTCCTAGAGAAGATTGTCAACTTGAAATTAGAAACCCTGCTGATGCTAGAAAATTTGTTTCTTTATTAAGTACTTCCTTCAAAGAAGATATCGAAAAGGGTAAGAGCATTCATGATATGCCAGACCCAGAAGATTTAAAACCTACAGGTAAGCTTAAACGTATTATTAGTTTTAAATCATTTATTGAAAGAAGTACTTTTAATTCTACAGAGGAAGAGCACCTATCTCAATTACTTAACTTGATTAAAACAAGGTTGGGTGTCTAAAATGGAAAATTCCCGTAATTATCAAGAATTTATTAGGTATGCGAAACAACAATTAGAAGAAACTGATAATGGTGAGCTAAATGGTTTTGATATTTTATATGATTATTATATGGACTATCCTCCTGATTATTTAATTAATGATGACTCTGATTACTTTCGAGAAGAAATAGATAGGCTTGCACAAACAGGAATTGATGAAACACAAAGCCTTTTGAGAGATAAAGAGTCTGATTGGTTACTCATTGAGAAGGAAAAGTGGAAATTAAACAGAAACCACATCCCCCCAACAATAGCAAAAAGCAAATTATATCAAAAGTTAACGGCTAAAGAAGAAGCCCTGTTAAGCGCCGCATCCACAGATATAAGTCCAGAACAAAGAAAAGCGCTAGTTAATTTATATCACCAAAAAGTTAATACACTTGGTAGCGAAGAGGAGAAGTATCAAACTGCTAAACTTATAGTTGACAAATATATTAGTTCCGAATTAGCTGAAACTGAATATAAACATTTTTTAATCACGGCCGGTGAACTGGGAGAGAAGAATAAAACCCTCGGCATTTATAAATATTTTGAACATTTAGCAAAGTTAAATCGAAATAAGTATGAGCATGAAAGCGCTGCTTATTATTTTAGCAAAGCAATGGATGCTTCTCAGGTATGTAAAGAAAATAATGACATTACAGTTGAATTAGCAAGAAATATGAGAAGGCAATATGAGCTTTGTGCTAATGAAGATAAAGCATCAGAGGCTTACATTCAAGAAAATGATTTAAAGGCACTTGGCAGTAAGAAAAAACGCACCAAACTTATATACTTTATCCTTAAGCATTTATCAGACTACTGTCAAAATCCGAAAAAAGTCGCGTCATGTGCCTTAATATTAATAGTATTTTCAACTTTTGTGTTTTCTATCGTTGGAATAATTCCTTCAGGAAAAACATCCTCACAGTCTTTGTTTGTTGATACTATTGAGTGGTATAAAGTAATATGGGATGCCTTATATTTTAGTGTTGTGACATTCACAACACTAGGGTACGGCGATTTTGCCCCAGGTTGTTTTTTTAGTCGAATAATGGCTGAATTTTTAGCAATAAACGGGTTGTTTCTGTCGAGTTTATTCTTGGTAACATTGATACGAAAATACGGTAGATAATCAATTTAAAAGCCCCCATTATTGAAAGAGTACAAAAAGGGCTATGTAATGTAGGTAATCTTATTAAAGATTACCTACATTTATTTATATCTGTTAAAGAAAAATTTACAGCTGCCTATTTTGCTATTGATGAATTTCGAAGCATACTTAAACTAGAAGAATTTTAATACTAAGCATTTTTCTAATATTTTGAAGTATAAAAACTAATCCCTCGATTTAAGTGGAGTTTAACAAAATCTCCAAAGTGTACGCCTTCTAGGTGTGCACTTTGTTTTTGATGAGCTTCGCGCAGCACTGCTAAATATACATCAGCATATTCACCTGCAAATACCTTCCAGCTCATTTCTACATTGCTGTCTGATGGAATGTCTTCAACTGGTGGAGTTGAATCTTCAGCGAGTGACATGCACAGCGCCCAACGGCATAGTACATTCCAGTTTTCGATACCGGTTTTGGTTTTTAAACGTATGAGTTGTTGCTTCTGCTTTTCAGAAAGTTTGATGGAATCGATTGTTTGCAACATTAAAAATACCCTTGTGAAATAGTCGATGTATTGGCTTGTTCATCAAAGCTAATGTGGTACTCGCGATTCACTACCGGCTTAAGTTTTTTATAATAGTCACCAGCGATTTCTTCATCGGTAGAGAGCAGCAATACTTGTTTAGCCGCATACGGAAAATAATTTTCGATTAGACGGGTACGGTGCTGACCATCAAGACGGCCCAAAGGCGTGTCAATCACTGTAGGCAGCTCTTTACCCGACGCCTCAGCTAGCCCCCACAATATAGCAATAGCCAGTAACTGTCGCTCACCCGCGGATAAACGACTGGGTGTCAACGCAGCGCTTGCCGAAGAAAGTAAAGAAAGTGAAAAACTATCAGGGCAGATTTTAACGCCGCTGATAAGGTTGTCTTTACGCGAGAGGGCAATGAATTTTTCAGTTATTTTACTTTCTAATAATTCGATATTTTCTCTTATTAAATTTTTAGCGAAACCAAGCATTGTTTCTTTTAATTTTTCGATGTGTTTAGCAACTTGTAGCGCTCTTTTTTGTTCAAAGGTATCTCTGTTTTGCTGCGTGAGTAACTGGGTATATCGCTGGTTGAGCATTTCACGTTTCGCTAAGGCTTGCTCTAGTTGCAAAGTAATTCGCTCTATTAACGTTACTTTAGTTTCAAACTCCGCTTCAAGGCCTGCCAGCTCACTGAGTAGATGCTTTACTGTGTCATAATTAGGTATAGATTCTTCTTTTTTGTCGAACAACGCTTGCTGCTCTAATAGTAAATCCCGTTGCTTTTTGAGCTTTTTTCGATCAAAAGCATCATCGATTAATTTTTCATCTAATCCGTTGAACACGTTAGGGGCAACGCCAATATACTTATCTGTTGCTGCTAATGAGGCTCGTTCTTGTGTCATTGAATGCATAAGCTTATCTATTGCGATCATTGCTGCACTTGGTAGATTTTGTGCGTGTAAGGTCTCTAATATTTTTGATTCATAAATTTGAATTGCGCTGTCGACATGGGCGGCCTGTTCTGCGCCTGCTTCAAGTTCCGCTTGGGCTTCACTTGCTTTCAGTAACTTAGGGATCAACGCTAAAGGACCACAGCCAGCGTCAAGTTTAACGCGTTGCTGTAAGTTGTCTTTTAGCTTTTGACGAATCGTGCCCAATTCAAACTGAATATTGTCGCGTTCGTCAATAAGGTGTGCGCCAGAATTGCGTACCTTCTGGCGGGCTTGATTGATCTCTACATTGGTATCACTGACGGTTTGCTCTAATTCAGCTACTTGTTTACGCAGGCTAGAAACCACGGCGTTGTTTTCACCTATTTCTACCTCACAGGTTTCAACTTTTTTGATAACCGAATCATCGACGTTCTCAGTCTTACGTTTGCGCTCAATATTGCTTAAATCAATATTGAGTTGGCTAAGCAAGTCCAGCCCAAGTAAGTTTTCTATACCTGTTTTTATCAGATCAGCACTTCGTTCTGGATGCGCCAAGTTTTCAATTTTTTCGCCATCAAAGAAAAATAAATCAGATAGCGATAATGGGATAAATTCATTCACGAACTCGTCCCAATATTGGCTAATATGTTGGTCTATGTGGCCATTACATGTAACCGTAACCTTGTCTTTGGTGTTCTCCTGGCTCTTTGCCAACTTCCATGACCTGTGAACAGTAAATTCTTGCTTGTCGGTTTCGGTTGTATGGGTAAAGGTTAACTCAAGTGCAGCGGTTTCACTCTCGTCTACAAAACGGTTCAAGGTACTTGCTAGGTAAGTTCCGTAGGCAAGTATTCCGCGGTTCGAGCATTTAGCATGTTTACCGTAAAGAACTAACTGTAACGCATCTAAAAATGTGGTTTTTCCGCCACCATTTAATCCACCAAAAAGAATGACTGGCTTGCCGTCTTCAACGGTTAGGTCGATTGAATGCTTACCTTTGTATATGCCAAAGTTTTCAATCGATAATTCTTTCAATAACATTAAGGTAATTCCACTGTGTCAATAATCAAGGAGCTGTAACCTTCTTCTTTAATCGAAATGGTTATGACTGATATATCCTGATTAATTTTTTCTTTCTCTTCTTCAGTCAACATTTTGTCGTTACTGAGCTTTATTTGTAATCGATGTCTTTCACGTTCTAGCGCGAATTGCTTAGCTTCAAAGAGCGTATCGAATGCGCCTTTGTCTAGAACGTCGTTTATTTCATCGTTTAGTTTTGCTCGGCGTAATTGATTTCTGTGTTTGTTGGCTACGCTCATCACGGCTCGCACCTGTTGATACAATAAGCCGTCTTTGTCACCGTGTTGTTCGCAGTGCGTTTTTAGTTTACTCAAAACATCGTTATTCATTATGGGGTGATGGGCACGCGACTTACCTGGGTAAGGTTTCTTGATGACACGTTGGTAAATAAGGGGGACGTTATCCTCTGCTTCATGTTTGTCCTCAAGCCATATTTTGCGTATAGCTTCGAGCTCTTCAATAGGCAACAGCTCTAAGTTTTTAACTTCGGGGGGCCCCATTCTTTGAACAGCTACTTGAGCTTCAAGTACTTTTATCAACATGTGTTCGCGAAATGACTGTAAATATGGCCCTGGTACTAGGTCAGCACCATTCTTGGTCGTGTGCACTGTAAGAGTACCGTTCATGCGACGAAAATCTCGATTTGATTTATCTTTGCGTAGTTTGTCTAGTCGTTTTTCTCGATTTGGGTCGTTTACTTCAATTTCATTACGCAGCATAACAAGTGGCATCATCCACTCTTTTTCTTCATCGTTGGCAATCATGGCGTTCATTGATTTGTCTTCAGACACCATGGTGCACACGTAGCAACCAAACCGGCTATCACCGCAACTTTGCGTACTTTTATCCACAACCAAGGGGCATTCGCCGCCTTCAGTAGCACCTTGATACATACCCATTAAATCGTGATTCGGGAAATTCCAAGGATTTTGTACACTGTTGAGATAAATCCAAACATCATCATTAGTCCATTCTGCTATCGGTGTATACACCCATACACGCTCAAGTGAACCGTTCTCTGTTAAACCCATTGCTTTTCGAGTATTAGTGGTTGAACTTTCGAACTTTTCCATATTCACAGCTCGCGCTGTACTTTCGGCTTTACGTGTACCAAGTACTAAGATCGCTTCTCCATTTTTATTCGCTAAATTCTGAATAAAAGTATTTGAAGGCGATATTTTTAAACGGTCTGTACACCAACGAAACTTCATACGTGGAGCTGGGTAACCTTTACCAATTAAGTTAACCCAAAAACGGTCTTTTATTGCCGGGGTAAGTCGATGTGGAATGACACGAATCCCTTGCGCATCTGATGTTTCTTTCATGCGCTCTAGTGATTTTTCAACCCACATAGAGACAAACGGGTTTTCTACCAATGTATCGGTACTAATTACGTGTACGTCTTTTAGGCACTTCCCCTCTTCTTTAAGTTCAATTAGGGCGTACCAAATCAATTGGAGTATAGCGGTAGAGTCTTTGCCGCCACTGTAACCAATTACCCAAGGAATTGAGTCACTTTGGTAGAGCATTTTAATGTGGTCTTTTGCCCTAGAAATTGAATTCTTTAAACCCTTTTCGCCAAACGCCGAGTAAGTTTTAACTGCACTTTCACTAGCCATTTCGTGTCTCTTTAAATGTTTGTTCTACAAACTTTTCTTTATCAGTAAGCGGAATATTTAAGTGTGTTTTTATTTGAATGCAGGTAAGTTCTGCGGCCTTGCGGTTATTGGTCATCGATCTGTTAATAACGCATCGCCCTGTCCAATCGGAGTTAGTGCGGCTCCAATTTATTTCTTGCAGCCCTTTTAGTTTATTTTGCCATTTAGGTTCGTTATTCAATAGATAGGATCCTAAAAATCCTAATGCGTGAAAGGTCACCGCGTGTGCGTGAATTGATTCATCACGGAGCTCACCACCAGATGCCTTATCATCACAAACTAATTGCCAAGCAGGCATGTTTTTAAGTACTTCATGCCAAAACTCATATGCCACCGGAATCAAAGATTCGTAGTTATTCTTAGTAATTGTTCCAAGCAAGTATTTACTCGCTTTGTTAACAGCGCTATGGCTAATTAACTTCTTTGAACGAGGACCTAAATTGCTTTTTTCCATATGTACAAGTTTTGTAAATTGCTCGCTTCTAAAAATAATGGTTTTAGAAAGAATGGCATCGGGCTTATCGTCATAGGTAATGCTTAGTGAACTGTCTGTCTTGACTGGGTACAAATTTAAGTCTTTGAAAATGCGTTGCCGCTCTTCTAAAGACTTATTTGTAAAAAATACAACCGAGATTGTTTCATCTGCGAGTGTAGGATCCGCTTTTAGGGCTTCTAAAATTGCAGCATTACGGTGCTGACCATCAGTAATAAAAATATCTGCATCTTCATCAATAACTAGCGTGCCTATTTTTTGCTCATGCTTTGATTCCCCAATTGCTGAAAATTCACTTAAACCATCAATACAGGCAGTGAGAGCGGAAAACACATAGCTATCTCTATTCTCTAAAATATAGTTTGAGATATCAGGTATCCGCTCTTCGTTTATAATACGTTGCGCACGCCTATTGACCGGCAATTGCCCTTCATCGAGAGTAAATATGCGACTCAATCTTTTTAAGGGTAACATTACAATGTAGTATTCTGTTTTTGCTTGCATTCCTTTAATCGCTGGGAATGACATGCCTGATACAATTTGATTCATAGTCTTTTACAAATGAGCTTTAGTTAAATTTGTTCGTAACTTACACTACCTGTTCGTACGAACATTAAGGCGCGCATCCTACAATAAAAAAGTAAGCGTGTCTGCACAGAATAAGAATTAATTTTGAGAATGAAATGACAACCTATTTAGATATGAATGCAACATCACCAGTGCTACCGGAAGTCGCCGCACTCGTTTTCAAAATGATGGTTGAAGAGTATGGCAACGCAGGTAGCCGTACTCATGAGTTTGGTGTTAATGCAAAAAAAAATGTCGAAATAGCAAGGCAGCAATTAGCAAAGGTTGTGGGTGCCGATAAATCAGAAGTTATATTCACCAGTGGTGCAACAGAAAGTAATAATATTGCGATTTTAGGTTTGCGAGAGTTTGCTGAGCAAGAGAATAAAAAACACATTATTACCACTCGCATAGAGCATAAAGCAGTTTTAGAACCAATTGAACACTTAGAAAGAAATGGTTTCGAAGTTAGCTATTTAGAAGTGGATGAAAGTGGGGTTGTAGACGCGAAAAATCTTCAGAAGCTTTTACGGGAAGACACGTTACTTGTCTCAATCATGCATGTTAATAACGAGACAGGATCAATCCAACCTGTGATTGAAATTTGTAATGCACTTCAACTCCATGACGCTTATTTGCATATTGATGCGGCTCAAAGCTTTGGTAAGTTGAGTGATGATTTAAAAAATGACCGTATAGATTTAATTAGTGCTAGTGGCCATAAAGTCTATGCACCTAAAGGTATTGGCGCACTTATTATACGTAAACGTGGTTTTTTACGTACTCCACTCAAGCCGATAATGTTCGGTGGCGGGCAAGAAAAGGCCTTACGTCCAGGAACATTAGCTGTGCCATTGATTGCGGGTTTTGGTTTAGCTTGTGAAATAGCAGCAAAAAATAAACTCGCGTGGCGAGAACATGCACAAGGTTTAAAAGACGCTCTGATCAATGAGCTAAATAAACTAAATGCTCTTTACAACGGCGAAAACACATCTCCATTTGTACTTAATTTTTCTGTTCCAGGAGTGAATTCAGAGGCAGCAATGGTCATGTTCAAAGGTATAGCATCTGTTTCAAATGGGTCAGCCTGTACTTCGAGTAGTTACACTCCATCACACGTTTTAACCGCTATGGGATTATCATCTGACCGAATTCAAGGCGCAATTAGGGTATCGTGGAATCATATGACAAATGAATTACCATTGGAGCAAATGATCAACGCTTTAAAAAGTGTGAGAATGTAAATCAAAAACTTAATCGATGAAATAGTGAGCTGAACCATCAATAATGGACACGTCTTTAAGCGACATTTAGTTGTTCAAATTTCTCAGGGCTTAGATAACCCAAAGCACTATGTCTTCTCTTTTTGTTGAAATCAATTTCTATATATTCAAATACATGCTGCTTCATGCTTTCTCGGTTCATAATGGGGTCATATTGGATAGCTTCGACCTTAAGTGAATGGAAGAAGCTTCCACACAAGCATGTCCCAGCAGTTGCCTTTACGACTCATGCTTTGCACTAAAACGATGCTCACTTAATAAATCGCGGTCCGCATTGGAAGCATATTGGCTGCCCCTATCACTATGTACAATGACGTCCTTAGGCCTACCGCGACGCCAGATAGCCATTTTCCGGGCATCACACACAAAGACGATGTCATACGTGTACTCATTGGCCAACCAATCACTGAGCGTGAATACAGGTCAATACACACGGCGAGGTAAAGCCAGCCTTCGCTCGTCATCAGATAGGTGATATCACCTGCCCATTATGGGTTAGGTTTATCGGCGGTAAAGTTCTGCTTAAGTAAATTAGGAGCCACAGGTATATTGTGTTTACTGTTAGTGGCCAGCTTAAATTTTCCGGCGGCTTTAGCCACTAAATCTTGGCGTTCCATACTTCTGTTGATGATTTTATATCATGCTTAAATCCTTTCTCCTCTAGCTTTACTTGGTTACCTCTGTCACCGTCTCGCTCTTTACTATCAATGAATACGGCTTTGACTGAGTATCTAGCGTTTGCTGTTGTTGTTTGCGTTTACACATGTATTCGCATGATTTTATCCATGCATAAATTCAAACTGTGCTATTTTTGATTTTTCGCGAAGTAGGTGGCAGATTTTTTAAGATATCTAGCTTCTTTACTTTCACTGCTAGTTGACGTTTCAAACGAGCATTTTCAGTGGCCAACGTGCTTTCTCTATCCGATGTGGATGCTTTTTTAATTGCAGTCGTTCGCCAATAGTAAAACTGAGACTCAGCCACACTTAATTCTCTTGCCGCTTGAGCAAAGCCCACTTTACTCGCCAACTTGAGTGCTTCTTCTTTAAATTCTTCGTACTAGGCTTTACGTTTGTTCTTTATAGTCATATTTCACCTCTGTGGGTGAGTTTACTCACTTAATGAGGTGTCCAAGCTATTGGTTCAGATCATTCGAATTTAAGGATGAGGAAATGTCAAAGGGTGGTGTGAGAGGTTTTAGATACGTTGAGTCAAACCACTAAAATTAATCGTACTCAAAAAGTTGAACCTAAGTAAGGGACTTTCTTAGTTGACAGATACTATGGTCACAATCTGGTCACGGAATGAACTTAGTTGGTGATTACTATTCTTGAAGTTCTTTAGAAATGGTGCACCAGACGAGATTCGAACTCATGACCTTTGCCTCCGGAGGGGCAACGCCATTTTTTGAATAGCCTATTTTGACAAGCAAATGATTCTTATGGGCATCGTCAGTGACGTTTTTGTATAAATGCCATTTACCGTT
>TARA_R110000765_G_scaffold209106_1_pt1 | contig 18550 bp, 18 predicted proteins | sample TARA_R110000765 | Tara Oceans TARA_R110000765 (sample SAMEA4398168) | marine metagenome | biome: Polar Biome; feature: [MES] marine water layer (ENVO:01000295) within the mesopelagic zone...; material: water (ENVO:00002006), including particulate matter (ENVO:01000060) such... | reverse complement strand
GGTTGGTTTGGTAATTAATCTTAATGAGTAGCACCGAAATGCTACCTTTTAAAATTACTTTGCAGGGCCAAAACTTTCAATTTCATCCTCAAAAACCTTTACTGCAAATGTAGAAGCATCAAGTTCAACTCTGTTTAATAAATCTGCACAAAAAAGAAATTTTTCGTCTTGTTGATTATATGCATCACAAACTTCCTTTGTAACCAAACTTGTTATTTTTTTAGTAAGCTCTAACCTTTTTTTATCGTAATTAATCATTTTAGTTTTCCTGTTTGTTAAGTGATTCGTTCCTTACCTATTTTATACACTATATCTCTTTATATGTCAATTTGTGTTTATATCTAATTATATGAGAAATTTTATAGCCTTAGAGAAACCTCACTTTTTGCTATTTAATTTATTTATTTATTTATTTCATGCCCTGTTAAAGAAAGTCTTCAATCCCACGATAAAGTGAGAGAGTATGGGTATATATATAAATAAATAAATTAAATAAATATAAATAGAGAATAAGATAATAATAACAGACACTTACAACCGATTTATTTTATTTCAAAATTGCGAAATAAAATAAAATAAAATAAAATTAAATGCTTGGATCTTCTGTTTGTGCTAGTATAAAAAGGAAGTGGATAAAAAATGAGTAAACTTTTAAAACACGACTGGGACGACCTCGAGGTTAATTGGCTGGAAGAAGATTTACAGCAGGCCATTATAATGAGAATGCGCCAGCGAAAAGATCACGGCCAGTGGTTTCGAATTGTCGGAGACATGAACGCGGCGAAAAGGAATAAGTCTACTGGAGCCAGACTGAAGGCGGCTGGGATGCAGACTGGAGAACCTGACATGAGGATCTATGTCGAAGGCGGCGTGGTTTGCTTTGTTGAATTAAAGAGGACTGGAAATAAGACAAGCGAAGCTCAAGATGTGTGGCACGACATTTTGACGGATTTGGGTTTTGACGTAATTATTTTAACCGCCGACACACCAAATTCCGCGGTCGATGCAATGCACGATATAATAGATAATCTAATGGAAGAATAAAAAAAGCTTCCCAGCGCTATAAGAAAGGAGAAAGAATTAGCGCCAGAAAGCTTTAGTTTGGCTGGGGGAAAGAATGATAAGACAAAAAAAACCAGCCATTCATCTATTCTATCAGAAGCCTTATTCTTTGCCAATAAAAATATAATAATACTTAAAAATACACCAGCTCCTTAAAGACGCTGGCTTTTTTTGTAAAAAAAATATATAATTTAAATTTCAAAACGGAAAAAAAGATAATGACCAAAGAAATTAAAAAGAACTCACGAAATAAAGGTAAGCGAAAGTTTACTGTGGATCAAATGAAGTCGGCTTTAGTTGCGGCTGGAACTATTAATGGCGCGGCAAGAATTTTAAAGTGTGAGCGGCGCACTGTCGTCAGCTATATCGACAGCCACGACGAATTAAAAGTTGCGATCGATGAGGCTCGGGCTGTGTTACTCGATACGGCGGAGGACGCGCTGATGACTAACGTAGGCGAGAGGCATCCAGCCAGTGTATTCTTTGTGTTAAAGACACTCGGCAAACAGCGCGGATATGTCGAGCGGCTTGAGACGACGGGAAAGGATGGCGGCGCGGTTGAAAGTGAAATGAAAGTCACTTTTGTTAACGCCACAAACAAAGATGATTAATTTAAAGATTAATGAGAAGTTGGAGCGGTTCGTCAGAATTCATAAGCCGCTTAAAGTTATTGTTGGTGGCCGAGGATCTGGAAAATCAATTGCCATTGCCGACATAATGACTGGCTTAAAAATGCAAGGCGAAGCGGCCAGCGTTATGTGCCTAAGAGAATTCCAACAATCAATTCAGGACAGCGTCCACAACGTGATGTCCGAGAGCATCACAGACCGAATGGATCTAAAGCATTGGGATTTACAGGAGAAGAAAATCATTGCGCCGAATGGAGCAAAGACATTGTACGTTGGCGCCGCCCGTAATCCCACCTCGCTACAATCCGTACACGGGTTTCAATACAGCTGGTTCGAAGAGGCTCAGACCGCCAGTGAGAAATCTCTTGACACACTTATACCCACAATCATACGCACCGAAGGAGCCGAGTGCTGGTTCTCAGCTAACCCACAAGCATCTGGTGATCCATTCAGCCAGAGATTTATTGTCCCGTTCCTTAGAGACCTAACCGAGCACGGATATTATGAGGATGATATGCATATGGTGTTGGTTCTTAACTGGCGAGATAATCCGTGGTGGAATGATAGCCAAGAGGCGTTAAGAAATCTTGATTACCAAAATATGTCACGTGCCAAATATAATTGGATCTGGGAAGGCGACTTTAATGACAGCGTCGACGACAGTATTATTATTCCTGAATGGTTTGATGCCTGCGTTGACATTCACAAAGACGAAAAGTTTGCCGCGGCATTTATTCCCCACGGCGCAAAGATAGTGGCGCACGATCCATTTGATGACGGCGGAGATGCAGGCGGCCTCGCTGTGAGGCATGGGTCAATAATAGAACAAGTCAGAGCCAAGTCGTCTGGAGAAATTGACGACGTGTGCGACTGGGCTACAGGCATCACGGCTCAAGTGCAGGCGGACTGGTTCGTCTGGGATGGTGATGGTATGGGTACTGGCCTGAAGCGACAGGTATCAACTGCATTTGCTGGGACTAAAACTAAGTATCATATGTTTAAAGGTTCTCTGTCTGGCAAGGGTCAGGATAACGCCGAGCGAATTTATTTGCCGTCGACGGGAGATAAAGAAGGTGGCAACAAACATCAAAAATATAAAAATGTCTTTAAAAATAACCGCGCACAATATTACGGCGAGCTGGCTCGACGTATGCAGAATACTTACAACGCAGTAACAAAAGGTTTGTATATGGATCCAGATGACATGATTTCATTGAATAAAGATGGGATCGATGATATCATTGGGTTAAGATCACAAATATGTCGCGTACCTTCAAAGCCAAATGCTCAAGGTATGCTTCAGATTATGAGCAAGGAAGATATGAAAAAACTTGGTATACAATCGCCAAATGAGAGCGACGCTATAATGATGAGCTTGTACGCACCAGCGGTTGTCGAGGAAAGCTTTACAATAGATTTTAAGAACTGGAATTAATATGGACTTTGATGACTTTCAAACTGTCACAACTTTATTAAAAGATTGTCAGGACGCCGACGAGGACATGCGACAGCTGTCCAAAGAGGCTCACCTATTTATATCTAAGCAGGATGGCCAGTGGGAACCTGAACGATGGAATGACAGCGACGGCAAGCCGCGCTATACATTTGATCAGACCACGCCTATTGTTGATCAGATTTCTGGTGACATTGACGACAGCGACTTCGACATTAAAGTCGAGCCAGCCAACGGCGAAGCTACCAAAGAAGGTGCTGAGCTTCTTGATGGTATGATACGGAACATTGAAAGAATATCTGGAGCTAAACATATATATGCCGACGCAGGCAGAAACATGGTGACTGGTGGCATTGATCACTGGATGGTGAAGACAGATTATGTTGATGACGACAGTTTTGACCAAGACTTAATTGTAGATCCAATTCATAATAGTGCCGACCGTGTTTGGTTTGATTTAGGATCAACTAAACGTGACAGGTCAGATGCTCAATATGGATTTCTACTTTCGGCAATTGCCACTGTTGATTATGAGGATGAGTTTCCAGATGGATCCGCAACAAGTGTAAGCCAAAACGACGACACTTCGGTGTACTATAATAAAGCCGACACAATTATTATTGGTCACATCTTTTATAAGAAGCAGAAAAAAAGAGAGATTATCAAGACAAGTCTTGGCCGTGTTTATGAATACAATAAAGACTTTAAGTCGGTCGAGAAGGAGCTGGCTTTAAGTGGAGAGACAATAGTTGGTCGACGCACTAGAATGGATGACGTATTCTACATCAGAAAGTTTGACGGCAGCGGATGGCTTGAGGATGAGGTAGAAACTGTATTTAGCACAATTCCAATTGTTCCCGTCTATGGTAACTACAAAGTTATTGAGAACAAGCCAGTTTATCATGGCGCAGTCTTAAAGCTTATGGATGCTCAGAGAGTTTTAAATTATTCACTATCTCGAGAAATTGAAGAAGGTGCTCTTGCGCCGAGAGCTAAATATTGGATGACCAAGACGCAGGCTCAAGGTAACACTGCCACACTAGCTACACTAAACACTAACTCAGATCCCGTCCAGATTTACTCACACGATCCCGACCAGCCGAACCCACCAATGCAACAAGGTGGCGCACAAATAAACCAAGGTCTTAGAGTTATATCTGACGGGATGCAGCAAGTTATGGGTCGCACAGCTGGAATATTTGCGGCTGGAATGGGTGACAATCCAGACATGCAGTCTGGCGTCGCAATTGGCAAGCTACAAGATAAAGCCAACAACATTACCAGCAAGTATTTTTCCTCAATGGAAATTGCAATTGCTCGGACGGCCAAGATACTTGGTAAGGCTATTCCAAAAGTATATGACACTCAGCGTCAAGTCCGTATCCTTGGAGCTGATGGCTCTATAGAAATGAGTTACGTTAACGAAACTATATTTGACCAAGAAACTCAGTCAGAGGTTGTCTTAAATGATCTCAGTAGTGGCAAGTATGATTATAATTGCACGTCGGCGCCGTCGTTTGATAGCCGCCAGAGTGAAACTGTCAACGCAATTATGCAGCTGGCCGCAGTGGATCCAACAATCCTAACTATGGCATCAGACATATTATTAAATAACATTAACTCGCCGTCGGTTGATAAGATTGCCGAGCGCAAGCGATTAGAGCTATTTAATGCTGGCATGATACCTGAGACACAAATGACTGAAGAAGAGCAAGTTAAGTTACAACAAATTCAGTCACAGCCACAGGAGCCTAGCGCGGAAATGGCGCTGGCTCAGGCTGAGCAGGCTAAGGCCGAGGCGTCAATGCAGAAGAACCAAATTGAAATGCAGCGCGATCAAATGGACGCACAATTTAAAAATCAAAAAGCTCAGCTGGATTTACAGAAACAGCAACTTGATTTTTCTGAGAAGGAAGCCAAGCTAGGACTTGATCAGGAAAAACAAGGTTTCAATCAAATGATAGCAATGCAGACCGCTCAGTCTCAAGCAATTAATGACGCCGTAAATAATCTTAATAAGCAGGCGGATACACTTAATAAGCTTCGTGAAGCTATGGGTGTTGATGCCATCGTAAGTGATGAGGCTGTTGAAGTTTATAGCGAGCAAATTGAAGAAGTGAGTGACGCACAAGATCAATATTAAGGTTTAAATAAAAGTAAAATAAAAATGAAAAATGTTAAACATTATAAAAGAAATGGTACTGAACACAAAGGAAATATGCATAAAATGCCTAATGGTTCACTACACACTAATAAAAATCACACTACAACAAGTGTAAAACTATTTCACTTTGATGAACTTTCTAAAACCGCCCAGAAAAAGATAAAGAATAAAAAATAATGGATTACGCACAACTTGTAAAACAAATTGGCAAGTTTGAGGCTGACAAAGTTCTTATGGACATTGTCCAAAAAAATGCTCCTGCCTTTAGAGACCAGCCTCTACAGGATAATATAGAAAATCAAGACATACGCGGCATGAGAGAGTATGACAACACATACGGCAGCGCGTCTAATCGTTCCATTAGCCTCCGCGAAGACATAGGAAATAAATCTGGAGCCGCCTTGCAGTCTATGGGTATGGATCCCCGAACAGCTCAACGCCAAGGTCGACAAGTTGGTGTCGCCTCTGAGTTTCTGCCAGTGTCTGGCGACTTAGTCGGAGCCGACGAGGCGTCTCGGGCATTCGGACGCGCAGGCGATGAATATAGTAAAGGAAATTTATTAAACGCAGGAATACAAGGAACTTTGGGCGGCGTAGAAAGTCTGCTAAGTGTAATTGGTATGGCTGGAATTACTAAAGTTCCCGTTAATATTGCCAAGAATGCAGCTCGTAAAGTTGCTAAATCTGCTATGGAGAAAGTTGCTAGGACAGGTGATAACGGTGGGCCACCTCTTAATTCAATTATTACAAGGTCGGGTGCAGATGTTAAAGCGGCACAGGGAATAGATGTTCCTATTAACAGAGGTGATCTTTCTCCTAATGTTTATCCGACGCCTCTACAAGAAATGTCCGCAAAATATAGAGACAGACAAGATTTAATACCACGAAGAATTATAACTCCAGAAGATTTAGAAGGTCAGGCTAGTGTTAAAGCATATGGAGACAGAACTGACGCTGGACTTGATTTACTTGAAATAAACGGACAGGAATTATCAGAGGCAGTAGAATTATTTGGTGGTGCAGATTATATGAGGGGATTAGCACAACAAATTGATGGTTCTGCTTGGGCTTCGGCAGAAGGTAAAATAACATTATTAGTTGGTGAAATTAATAGATTAAAAGATGCTGGCTATGATACTAATTTAATGTATACGGCTATGTCTGGAATGTCTGATAAATTTTCAAACATGGTATCTGAAGCCGTTGTTAATCAAATACCATATTCTAAAATACTTAAAAAAGATGCAAAACTTTTTGATAAAGAAATGCAAAATATTATTAATGTTCATAATTCAAAACTTAAAAGTGATGCAATTGCAATTCCAAAGTGGGTAGGAATACAAAGTCCAGATGTCAAAAGATATCTTAATGAGGGCGGAGGAACCGCGTTGCGAGTGCCATTTATTTCAACAATAGGTAAAAACGAATATTTTAAAAAAGGTTTTCCAGACATTGGTTCGACAAGATTTGCCGTCACGTCACCAGATTTAATACACGCAAATGCACTTGATAGTGGATACATGATATCAAGCACAACAGGCAGGCCGCTAAAAGATATGAAATTTCAACATCCATCTTATCCAACAGGATTAGAAGGTGTGGCTAGAGGTGGTTTTGAAGTACCATTACCAGCACATATTGCTTGGCCAGATTGGATGAAAAGTAGATTTCCTGAACAAAGTGCAGCTGGAATGTTAGATCAAATAAAATTAGGATCGCCAGATCTTAGGTCTTTTGATTATAGTGCAGTATCACAAAAACATACTCCACAATGGGTTGACGAAGCTATGGCATATACTGAAAGACAAAAAGCTTTAGGTTATTAACCTAAGTAAGAAGGGTCTTCACCAAACAAAGCACATATTTCCTCGTCGATTTTTTGTGCTCTATCTTCCTGCTCAGATGTTAATCCTCCAAAGCCGTTTGGACTAACGTCTGCTATTAACACAAATATTAAATCTAATAATTCTTGTTTAGTCATTTTATTTCTCCTTGGTTTTTACTGGGTTGGCTAATTTAAATTCAGCAACAGTGTTAAAATTAGAACCACGACAACCTTTATTGCGTCCACTCTCAAACTCCCACCTTTTTTTAAGCCATACCTCATGTTTATAACCAGTAAATCCCGATGCATCAGCGTCATTACACTCTAAAACAGCAGGATGGTTTTTGATTGTTTTTGGTGCTGCATACGCTTTTGCAGTTACATAAATATATTCAACTGGCGTAATTTCAATTTTTCTCATTTTAGTTCCTTTGTGATTCGTTAACTTAAGACTAATATAGCTGATATCTGTTTATATGTCAATCACATTGTAGTTGTATTGTCTTTTGCAATTTGTTAAAATGTGTCACCTTACGCGAAGGTATCGCGGATTTTACCTTATTAAAGGGCATTTAAATATGGATGATATCCAGACAGTGTCGCAAGATATTGAAGTTGTAGAAAACGAAAATATCGACAACTCCGCTTCGACAACGGAAGACGTGAACAATGAAGTTACCAACGAAGATGATAATTCTGAGGTGGTTGAAGGTTCGCAGGAAGATCAGGTCACTTTTGACGAAAGGCAGCAGGCTAAGATAAATAGTTTGATTGGTGAGAAAGTAGCGAAGACGCACGAAGAACGCAGACGCGCAGAACAACTTGAAACCGAACTTACCGCTCTCAAGGCTCGCATCCCAGAACCGACAGTTCCTGAAGTTCCGTCATTGCCAAACCCGAATGACTACTATGGCGATCCAGATGGATACAATGCCACATTAGCTCAGAGGGATAAAGCAATACAAGAGCGTGCAGAGTTTGATACCCGTAATAGATTGATCAATGATCAACGGCAGGCAGCAACTAGGCAGGCTGAGTTTGAAGAGGCTCAGAAGCAACAGACGGCAATTGCTACTTATGCAGAGGCAGCTAAAAGTTTTGGCATAGGTGCGGAGCAGATGCAAAAAGATGCACATCAGGTGATGCAAATAGGTATAGATCCTATGTTATCTGATCACATCGTATCTGATCCACAGGGCGCGTTGATAACAAACTATTTGGCCAAGAATGTCTTGGAATTAGATAGAATGAGGTCAATGTCACCGATGGCGGCGTCCGTTTATATTGCAAATGAGGTGAAACCAAAATTAGCCAGCGCGAAAAAAATATCATCTGCTCCTTCTCCAGCTAATGTGGTTGGCGGCGGTGGCGCACCAATGAAGGTTCCGTCATCGATAAAAGGTGCTAAATTTGAATAGCTAAATATAAGGTATAAAAACTATGGCTAATAATTTTGATAGCAATATCACGCGAAAGCTTGCAAGGATCTTCCTTGATAAGTTTGAAACATCGCGTGTCATTACAAAGAGTGTTGACACTCAACTTTTGAGTGGTCAATTCAATCCATCAACTGGTGACACTGTAGACTTTAAACGTCCTACAGATTATGTATCGGTTCGTACTGCTAACGGTGACGTGTCCTCTGAAACTGCAAGTCCTATTGTCACTGGTAAAGCTTCTGGTGTTGTTCAGGATTACTTTACAGCATTTGTAAACTATGACGAAGCAGACGAAGCAATTAAAATGGATCAAATTGATCAACTACTTGCTCCCCTAGCAACTCGTATTGTTACTGACATGGAACTCGATTTTGCATCATTTATGATGAAAAATAGTGGACTTCTTGCTGGTACATACGGTACAGCTGCTGACACGTGGGACGACATTGCTGAAGCAGGCGCTGTCCTACAATCACATGGCGTTCCATATGACGACAAGTGGTGTTATGCGGTTAATCCATACACTCAACGCAAACTCGCATCATCAAATCGCTCTCTGGGTGCAGGCGGCGTAGCTGGTAGTATTATTAAATCATCTCTTGAAAGAGCAACTATTGCTGATGATTTTGCTGGCATGAATGTTATGACTTCAACTGCTTTGGCTTCTTACACTACAAGTACGGTCACAGATCGTGCTGGTACTCTTTCTGGAACGCCAACAGCAACGTATCTTGCACATAAAGATACAATGAAGCAAACGCTAGCTGTAACGGCTATGGGTGCAGATGCTGTAGTTAAAGCTGGTGAGGTTATACAGGTAACTGGTCGCAATAGACTTAACCTGTCTACACGCCAAGAAATACTTGATGAAACTGGTGCTAACATTCTTTGGACAGCAGTTGTAACAGCGGACGTGACACTTAACGGATCTGGTGCTGGAAATCTTGTTTGTACTGGCCCTGCGATATATGAAGCAGCAGGCGCTTACAATTCTGTATCTTCTGCGCTTACGTCTGGTGATGTTGTGACACGTTTGGGTGCACACAGCACTACTTATCAACCAAACCTATTCTGGCACAAACAAGCTTTCTCTCTTGGATCAGTTCCAATTAAGAAGCTTTACAGCACAGATACTTTGGCTACTACTGAAGACGGTATGCAAATTCGCGTTAGTAAATATTCTGACGGCGATGCCAATGCACAGAAAGTTCGTTTTGACTTACGTCCTGCTTATGGCGTAATGAACCCGTTCTTTGCTGGCCAAGGCTTTGGATCCTAAGAACTAAACTTATAATGGGAGCCAACTAGGTTTCGCCTAATTGGCTCCCATTTTTCTTACAATAAAAAATTGGAATAGTTTCATGGCAACAGCAGGACAAGTCATTAAGGCGGCATTACAACGTATTGTGGTACAGGGCGCTGAGGCTGACTTAGAGCCAGACGAATATGCCGACGCTATTTTTGCAATGAATAACTATATGTTGGCTCTTGATGCCGACGGAATAAAACTTGGATATACTGTAGTTAGTAATCTAAGTACAGAAATTACAATACCAGTAGGCGCTCTCAGGGGATTAATTGCCAATCTCGCGATTGAAATTGCGCCAGACTATCAAGGTGTCGTTTCACCATCTCTAGCTAAAGCCGCTAAAGAAGGCTACGATAGTATGCAGAAGCTTGGAATAAGTATTGTCCAAACTGCATTTCCTTCGACGCTATCAATTGGATCTGGAAATACTCACATTCCAAATTGGTTGTCAGGATTTTATCCTGATATGGAATCTCAAATTTTAAGTGAAACTACTGGCGCTATTGCGCTTGAAAAAAATATTACATAGGAATTTATAATGGCTCGCAGTAATGGTACTAAAAAATCGCTTTTTCCAGCATCCACTACAATTCCAGCTGACGCTACTTTTGATTTTGTTTCTGGTGGCGCCAATTATAAAATAACTACATCAAATTTAGTTACTGGACTTGGAGTTACGGGAACTATTGTTGCCACAGGACTTGGAACTGATACTCCCGTATTAGACCATTCTGGAACAATATATGGCATCCGCAACATTAATGGCGGATTTGGCATTACCACCTCTGTAGATGCCAATAATAGTGTGTCGATTGCAACTAGCATGACATTTGACAACACTGGGGCGGCAATTGTTAATGATCCTACTGCGTCCTCTCCTGCTTTTCGTTCCTTAGTTGCTGGAGACGGAATTACTCTTGCCGAGAGCACAGGGGAAATTAAAATTACTAACAACTCCCCATACTTATCTAATTCTATAGTGATTAAGACTTTAGCTGATTTTCCGACACCAGTTTTAAGTGTAATTACTTTGGCGGCCAACACGGTATACTTAATTGATGGAAATATTAATGTCGCAGGAAATGGATTTGTTTTAAGTGAAAATACAACTATATTGGGATTTGGTGATGCGGCGTCAAGCATAACAAGCTCCACAACTGGAAATCTTTTTACGGCAACAAAAAACTTTGTCATTAATAATCTTAATATTTCGGCGGCAAGCGCAACAATTTTCAGCTGTACGGGGAGCGCAAGCGAGACTGCATTTTTAAATCATTTTCATATAACTACTGCAAGCTCTATTGGTACATTCACAACGTGGCATTCACTAAATTGGCAGTATGGACGTGTTTCAACAGTTACCTCTCCGCTATCTATGGTTGGAGCCTGTAATAGTATCTTAATGGATGAAGTTAATTTTATTGCTGGATATACCACTGCAATTAATCTTGGAACTGCAACTTTTGATTTTGTGTCAATTAATCAATGTCGTTTTCAAAATGCTTCCGCAACAAATCACATTATTGTGGCCGCTAGTGGAGGCAATATAAATGCTGGAAATATTGGCACAATTTTTGAAAACACGTTTAATGCTTCGGCAACAAATATTGTTAATGGCTGGACAAGTGGTGACTTGCAATGGTATGCAAACGCAAATAGTAATTTGGGCACAACAACTAGAAATGCTCAAATGTATATGCACACTACCTCCACAACTACAATTGGTTCTGGGTCTGGAGACAACGGAAATCCAATAAAAATTTCGGCAGGCACTAACTGGGTTTCTGCCCACGCCGATCAATTTACGGTTAATACTAATGGCCGAATAACTTACAATGGAATTAATACTGCTGAATTTGTAATTGACTGTAAAATATCTGGAACTGTTGCGGCTGGCACGTCAACCTTTACTTTTTATCTAGCAAAAAATGGTAGCATTATAACATCCTCAAAATCAACGGAAGAATTTAGTTCGTCAGCCATAGGGAGTGCATCTTCCGTGTGCTCAATTGTATCTTTAGTTGCTACTGATTACATTGAAGTTTTTGTTGAAAACGACACAGACTTAGATGATTGGGTGAGCCACACTCTTAATATGACAGCTGGATCTGCTTAATGGCTAGAACAGAATTACCTATGACTTCTGGTTTCTATGTTAATAGAAGTTCAGTAGTGTCAAACCAGATGTGTAGCAACTCATATGTACACTTAAATGACAACACAGCTCTTGCAAAAGAAGTTTTATTTGGCACGGCTGGACTACACCAAGTTGCCACGGCAAGTGACTTAAATATTGATGCAAATCGTGGTTCTCACGTAATGGATGGAATTCCTTATTTTGTCCAAGGCGAAATGCTTTATAAAATTACTCGGACAGTTGACACTAGTGAAAATGAAACATTTACTCCCGTGCCTCTTGGCACTGTTTTAGGTTCTGGCCGTGTTAGTATGGCAGACAACGGGACGCAACTTTGCATCCAAGTTCCATCTGGTAATGGATACATTTATAATAAAGATACTCCTTCATTTTCTCAAATTACTGACACTGATTTTACGGCAAACGGGGCACCTCAATATGTAGTTTACATTGACGGCTATTTTTTATTTACTACAAATAGTAAAAAGTTTATTATTTCGGCGTTAAATGATGGGTTGTCTTATAACGCGCTTGATTTTGGATCTGCTGAAGCCGATCCAGATGATATTGTGGCTCCAGTAGTTTTAAACAATCAACTTTACATTGGCGGATCTGAAACATTTGAAATGTTTAGAAATGTTGGAGGGGCTGGCTTTCCATTTAATCGCGTCGAAGGTGGATCATTAGCTTACGGAGTTTCGTCTCCATTTTCTCTAATTTCTTCGTCGGGTGTTTTTGCTTTTATTGGAGGTGGAGAACACGACGACGTAAGTATTTATGCGTTTGACGGTTCGTCTATTAATGTCATATCTAGTGACGCTATTGACAATATTTTGTCTAAGTTGTCTCCAACAGATTTAGATAATGTATTTGCGTGGGCATACGGACAGGGCGGAGATCGTTTTATTGGATGGACGGCAAACAATATAACAATAGTCTACGAAATCAAATCAGGTAAATGGCACGAAAGAAAAAGTTTATACAATGTAGACGGCGCAGCTATACAAAAAAGATGGCGCGTTAATAGCATTGTGAAGGCGTATAATCGAGTTCTTGTCGGAGACCAAAATGATGGACGTATTGGTGAAATGGATCTTGAATTTTACGACGAATATGGGTCAAACATTATCAGTGAATTTTCTACAATGCCGTTCTCTAATTTAGGTAACTCCATTCGCTTTCCTAGCCTTGAATTAACAGTCGAAAGTGGTGTGGGTAATTCAGAGGATGAAAATCCAATGATAACTATGTCGCGCAGCGTTGACGGCGTAATATTTAAAAATCCAATTACAAGGCGGTTGGGCAAAATTGGCGACTACAGGCATCGCGCTATATGGCGTAGAAATGGTCGAGCTGGTCGGCTTGAGGTATTTAAATTTTCGTGCAGCGCCAAAGTTAAAAAAGTTTTTGTTAAATTAGAGGCTGATGTTTTATGAATGTTATTGCATCTCCTGACGCAAAACTATCTGACGCAAACGGATATTCCACTGCTCGGACAAGAATTTGGCTTGACCAAGTAACAAGCTTGCAAATTATTTCCGCGGCTGGGTCTCCAGAAGGTTCGCAAGCGGCTGATCAAACTCGACTTTACATGGACAACACAGGCACGGCAGGAAATATTTTATATATAAAGCGAGACGCTGACATTGGCGGTGACACAACCAAAGGCTGGATACTAGTATAGTGATTGCTTTTTATTGGTAATTTTAGTAAAATAACAACAAATTTAATATAAAAGGTTTTAAGATGGGTATATTTGCATCAATATTTGGCGGAGGTGCTACTGGAGCTTCTGAAAGAACACAGGACACTCAGACGGGCATAGATAACGAAACGCGCTCATACATTGATAAAATGACAAATATGGGTCGGGCTGATATTAATAAATATTTTGGCCAAGGTCAGGATTTTAGGCAGCAGGGATTGGGTAATGCATTTAATTTAATTTCTGGAGCACTTCCACAACAATTAAATATGTTTAATCAAGGAAATTATGGAGCGCAAAGCCAAATAGCTAATACGTTGCCTCAAGTACAGAATGCGTTAATGGGTTTGCCTGTAGATCAAAATGCTTTTCAGGCAAAACAAATGCGTCCAGATCTATCATTTCTTCAAAATTTTCAAAATATTGCAAATCAAAATACTCCAGTCCCTGACAGTGGTATTCCAGCTGTTGTTCCGCAAGCGGACTCAGATCGATTACCTCCGAACACGCCTGCTTATAATCCTGAAACATATTTTAAAGAGGTAATTCCTGACACATTTGAAATTCCAGTAATAAATCTTGCAAAAACAGATCCCGTTCCTACTCAAATGGATTTAATTTCAGCTGGCATGGGAAATAGATTTCCAACAGATTTTGCTGGCACTCAATTTAATCTTGCTGATTATCAGCGCGATGGCGGAAACAGAATACAGGGCGGCGGAATGCAGCTGACAGACGGCCAGCTAGAAGAACTTAGTTACGGGAGGGATATATGGCTTTAATTAATACTTTAGGACAACAAAGGCCGCAAGGCATAGGTGCTAATATTGCAGGAAGAAATCCTATGATGAATGCGTCACAGCAGCAACCACAGAAGTATGCAAATCATTGGGAAGAAGATCGAGCTTTTTACGCTAGAAAAGGAGAAATAGATGAAGCCCGAAGACAGCGACAACAAGATCCTGTAGCAATGGCAGAGCTAGAACGAATAAATAGTACCTTTAAAGCTCCACAAATAGATTCTAGCTTACCTATGAAACCGCCACAAAAAATAGATTATACAGGCTTTGGTACTAATCTTGATGATGTAGGTACTGGTGAGACATATCAAGAGTGGCATGCAAGAAATCAACTACCACAAGGTCAAGCACCAATAGATGATCCACGTCTAATTAATCCTGTCAGAGGACTGCCACAGCAACCTATGACACCGCCACAAGGTCAAGGTATGGGTGGTATAATAGGTGGTATGTTACCAAATATGCAAGATCAGCGTATGACACCGCAGCGACCTCCTATGGATGATCAAATGATGCAAGCTCAGCGTATGATGCAAGATCAGCGTATGATGCAAGCTCAGCGTATGATGCAAACACCACAGCCTCAAGTTCCGCAGACAGGATTAATTGGTTCTGAGCAGGCGTTACAAGGCGGACTGCAAGGTGGCTTAAATGCTATAGCTAGCGGAACTGATTTGGGTGCACAACAACTTCAGCCATACGCAAGTCAAGGCGGTAATGCTTTTGGGTTGCAATCTAATCTTTCTGGCGCAAATGGATTGCAAGCTCAACAACAGGCATTTGCAAATTATCAGTCAAGTCCAGAGCAGGCATACTTACGCCAGCAGGGCGAACAGGCTTTGATGAGAAACAGCGCCGCTATGGGTGGTCTTGGGGGCGGAAACGTCCGCAAAGAATTACAGCTACAGGGAATTGGTCAGGCCGCGCAAGACTATGGAAATAGTTTTAATCGCCTTGGAACATTATCAAATATGGGATTAAATGCTGCCAGTCGTCAAGCTGAAATGGGTCAGGCAGCTGGCATGGCTGGTGCTCAAGCTTATTTAGACACTGGAGGCGCATTGTCAACTGGTAGGACTAGGTTTGGCGAAAATCTTGCCTCAGCAACTCAAAACACTGGATCTGCTCTTGCCGACCTTGTTCAAACTCAAGGTGTGGGAAATGCAGACTTAATAGGCCAGTCTTCTGGAAGCTTGGCGGACATTCTAGCTCAACAAGGTATGCTTAACGCTACATCACTAGAAGGTCAGGGAGCTGCATTGGCTAACTTAGCGTCTGGAGCCGCTTCGCAGAGAGTTGGAATATCTCCGCTAGCGCAACTACAGGCCAACACACCATTTATTGAAACTTTAGGAAAAGCCGCTGGTGGAGTAGGAGCTGGAATGACGGGCTATGCCAGTATGTAAATATTGTTTCAATTAAAGAAAAATTATTATAGAGGAATAAAATAATGGCTGAATATTTTAATAGGCCGAAGCCAGAAAGAACAACTTTTGATAAAATAGGCGGCGCGTTGGCTGGCTTTGGCGCTGGATATCAGGGTCGTGGCTCCGAATTTATCAAAATGGTAAATGACGAAAATCGACTTCTTTCCGAGGATCGTAAGAAGGCCGCCGCTACAGACGTAAGAAACGCAAACCGCCTTATTGAAAAAGGTGATTTAGCTGGCTTAACGTCTATGTTTGAGGAAAGAAATAAGTTTATTAATACTCTTGGTGGGCAAAGTACGGATACGGCTGATGCATTAGAATTAGCCAAACGGGCACAAACTGATCCGATGGCATATAATCAATTAAAAAATGAATTGTACGACGCCGAGACCGCTGCAATTGATGGTGGGTTTCTAAATGCTCGCGTAGCCGCTCCGACTTTAAAGGCTGTCATGAATAGATTAACTGGACTAAAAGAATTTGCCAATAATCGACAAATAGCAAACAATCCTAATTTAATTCCAATTGAAGCAAAAGGCGTCACGGTAAATACTGGTGCGTCGCCTGCGAACAAAGGGCTAACCGAAATTGAAAAAGGCGCGGCTGGTCAATTAACTACAATTCAAGAGATGGCGTCACAAAGTGTGATTAACTTGCAACTTGCCGACCAACTTATGGTAAATTTATCTCAATTGGAAGGCACTAATTTTGAGACTGGAAAGGTTGCTGGTTTTGCTCAAGGTATGGGAAATCTGTTATTGTCTCTGGGTGTTGGCGAAGAATATGCGACAGAAATTGCCGCGTCAGAAAGCTTTGAGGCTTTGTCTACTAAACTACAATTTGCTGAAACACAAATACTTAAAGGCGCAATATCTGAAAAAGAACAGACTATGGCCGCAAAGATTAATACTATTTTAGGTAGCACAATGCTTGGTAACAAGTTTGCTATAAAAAGATTGAAGGCGTCTTCCAAAATGAGCATAATTAGAGATGAAATTGTGGGAAGAATGTTAGACGATGGACAATCCGCTAGTAGTTCATTAAGATCCAGCAACAAATTAATGCAATCGTTGCCATATGTATCAGAGGTATTAAAAGACGCTGATGGCCTTAATGAGTTCTTTGCAGATTACGCAATTACAATGATGCGAGAAACAGATCTTAGTATAGAAGAAATTGGACAGGCATTTAGGGCTAGAGAAAAAGCGGCTATAAGCGGAGCAAAGTAAAAAATGGCAAGCAAAGCAAAATTTACAGACGAAGAGTTACTGGAAATAAGTAATCGTGTAATGGGCGGATTAGAACGCACATCAGTAGACTTATCTCCAGAAGAACAGCGTAGGCAAAACATGCTAAATGATCCCACTGGGGCAGGAATTCCTTTGCTTTATAATGGTCAATATGAAGGAACACAGCCTGCTGGTGAGCAGAAGCCATCCGTCATGGATAAATTTGTGGAAACTGCTGGCGGCGTTGCAGAAAATGTAGCTGGCGCCATCAGGACGGTCGCAGGCGCTCCCGTTGACCTTGCTACGGCAGCGACAAATGTTGTTGGCCTTACCGACCTTGATCCCAGTCAAATGCCGTTTGGGTCAGAAAGTATTCGTCGTTTTGAAGAAGGCACAATGGGTGGCCTTGCCAATGCCGCTCGCGGAATGAGTATGACTGGCAAGCAAACTCCAGAAGAGAGAACACAACAAAGGGCGTTGGCCGACGAATCTATGGCATATTCTGCTGGAGAAATGTTTGGAGAAATTACTCCATTTTTAGCACCAGCAACACTAATTCCAAAAATAACTAGTTTAATTCCTCGCGCACTTATGTCTGGTTTATTGGGTGGAACCGAAGGCGCGGCGATTACTAGAGGTAGGGGAGACGACGATGTATTATTTAATGCAAAACTTGGAACTGGATTGGGAGTTGGCTTCGAGATTGTTGCTCCTATTATTGGTCGGGTCATTAACGGATTAGTGAGAAGATCTGGCGGCGTTCCAAAAGATGTGGAGCTTGTGGACGATAGTTTAAACGCCACGGATGAATTGGTCGCTATATTGGATGACTTAGGTTTGACGGTTGACGACGTTCAAGAAAGCGTTATGAAAGAAATTAAGGGCGGTGCAGATATAGAGCAAGCCGAGCGTGTAGCAAGGTTTGGGCGGCAAGGTATCCCAGCTTCTAGAGGTCAAATATTACAAGACGAAGTTATGCTTGGCCAAGAAGAAATGCTTATGGGCAGAACGGACGCCGCTGGAGAATTGATAGCACAACCACTTCGTCAAACTCGCGACGCGGCAAGCGACGCATTTATTCGTAACAGCGAGGAAATGGTTGACGAGCTTGGTGTTCCAACTGAATTTGGACAGAGAGTTAAAGATGCGTTAGGTGGACGAAAAAAATTACTTAGAAATGAAAAAAATAGATTATACCAATTGGCGGCAGAGTCCGATGAGATTATGCAAAACTTACCAATGATGTCTCAGGGCATGATTGATGCCATACCAGATGACGCCGTGCTCAGGCGGTTTGCTCGGAACAAGGGAAGCAACGTGCCAGCAATACGAGATTTATTTGTTGAATTTGGATTTGATCAATCGGAT
>TARA_R110000765_G_scaffold159769_2_pt1 | contig 18610 bp, 19 predicted proteins | sample TARA_R110000765 | Tara Oceans TARA_R110000765 (sample SAMEA4398168) | marine metagenome | biome: Polar Biome; feature: [MES] marine water layer (ENVO:01000295) within the mesopelagic zone...; material: water (ENVO:00002006), including particulate matter (ENVO:01000060) such... | reverse complement strand
GGGGACGCGCGCAAACTCGCTTCGCTCAGACACCGCGCACGCCTTTTCCCCGGCAGCTCTGCGCTACTCGCCCGCTCAGATGGGACTGGATGGTCCGCGTAGCATTGTCGTGAAGTGGCCGAAACGAAAAAGAAAACTGTGATTGCGATCGTTCCCACGCTCCAGCGTGGGAATGCCGCTTTGGACGCGCCGCCTACCCTTGTTTGTGCCTCAGGCCTAACCCAGCCTCGCCCGCAACCACCCACTCAACGCATCCACCAACAACACCATCGCTAACATAGCCAAAATCACACTCATCGCCTTGGACTGCTGAAAAAGACTGAGCGTGACGTGGAGCATTTGGCCTAAACCGCCAGCACCAACAAACCCGAGCACCGCCGCCATGCGAATGTTGTTTTCCCAGCGATACAGCGTGTAAGCAAGCCACTGCGGAATAACGCCGGGCAGGGTGCCGTATAGGAAGGCGGTGGTGGCAGAGGCGCCTGCTGCGCGCAAGGCGTTGGCGGGTTCGGGTGGGGTGTTTTCCAGCGCTTCGGCAAAGAGCCGGCCGAGTACACCTGTGGTGTGCAGGGCAATGGCTAGGGTGCCGGCGAAGGGGCCGAGCCCGGCAGCTAAAACCATCAGCGCCGCCCAGACCAGTTCAGGTACAGAACGCAGAGCATTGAGCAGCAGCCGGCAGATGGCTTTGGCAATGCCGCCCAAACGGCCTGCCGCCAAGAGGCTAAATGCCCCACCAAAGAGTGCTGCCAACAAGGTACCAATGGCGGATATTGCCAGGGTTTCCAGCGAGCCTTGCCATAGCTTGCTCAGCCAGGCGGGTGAGGTGTTGGGTGGGAAGAAGGAGGTGGCGTAATCGAGCATCTGTACGCGGCTGTCGCTGCTGACCAGACTGATGAAATCCAGTTGGAGGTATGCAAAGGAAGCCACGACCGAAGCGATGATAGCCAGCAACCAGAAGGCTGCGCTGAGTGTCGGTCTCATGCCAGTCTCCGGCGCAATTGCAGGCTGATTTGGTCTGCTACCAGCACCAGCAGCAGGAAGGTCAGCAGTATGCTGACCACTTCGCCACCGGCGAACATACGAATCGACAGATCAATCATCTGGCCCAGCCCGCCAGCACCGACGAACCCCATGATCACTGAGGCACGCACCGCGCATTCCCAACGATACAGGGTGTAGGACGTCAATTCCTGTGCGGCATTAGGTAGCACGCCGTACAGGAACGCAGCTAGCCGAGAGCTGCCACTTTGCAGCAGCGCGCGGGTGGGTTGCGGGTCGACGGATTCATAAATCTCGGCGTAAACCTTGCCGAGCATGCCGCTGTAGGTGATGGCGATAGCCAGCACGCCCGCCGTCGGGCCCAAGCCTACGGCGCGCACGAATAATAGCGCCCAGACAATCTCCGGAATGCTGCGTAGCACCACCAGCACCAGGCGTACGGGGTAGCGCAACAGCCGACCAGCCCAACTGGGTGTGCCGCTCAGCAACTTGGAAATGGATAGCGCGCGCGTGGCGATCAGGCTAAGTGGGATGGCCAAAAGCAGCGCCAGTACCAAACCTGCGGTCGCCATTGCGAGCGTCTCGAGCGTGGCGCGGCCAAGCAAGAGCAAAAATTCCGTGCTGGTTTCCGGCGGCCAAAAGCCAGCCAGAAAACGGCCCATGACCTCACGGTTTTGCGCGTTGAACAGAATCTGTGGCCGAAACTCGGTCAGTTGCAGGCCGGGCCAGAGCAATATCAGCAGCGCCAGGGTTAATAATGCGCGAGGTGTGGCGGCGGGATCTTGCCAACGCGCGCGGGAGCTCATCACAGACATCGGTTGGGTAGGCTGTTGGCAATAGCTGCGGCGGGTTGCTGCGCCGTGTCGCTGAGGCTGATGTTGACATAGAGCGCATCCAGATCCTGTTGGCTGACTGCATCGGCAGCTTTGTCGAACAACACCTCGCCAGCGCGCAAACCAATCACCCGTGGGAAATGCCGCAGCGCCAATTCGACCGCGTGCAAGCTGGCTATCAGCGGTACGCCGCGCTCGCGGGCAATGCTCCCGAGCACGCTGAGCGTGTGCTCTGCCAGTACCGGGTCCATCGCGGAGACAGGTTCGTCTGCAAGCATCAGGTCTGGCTGTTGGTAGAGCACGCGGGCGATGCCGATCCGTTGCTGCTGACCACCGGATAATTGATCGCAGCGGGCGAACAGCTTGTCTGCCAGATCCAGTTGAGACAGTTCGGCGCGCGCGCCTTCGATATCGCTCGGATAACACAACGACAAGCACGCGCGGCCCAGCGTCCATTGTCCCAGTCGGCCAGCCAGTACGGCAGTCACCACACGTTGGCGAGGTGGCAGGGGAGGGCTTTGATGGATCAGGCCAATACGGCTGCGCAGGCGTCGTAAGGTGCTCGCACGCAGTTGCGCAGGGTTGTGCTGTAGTAACTGAATGTCGCCGGAGGAAGCCAGCAAGCTAGTCGCCAGCAACTTCAGCAGCGTGGTTTTACCCGCGCCGGAGGAGCCGATGATGGCGACTTGCTCGTCAGCAGCAATCCTGAGATTGATATCCTTTAGCGCGCGCATCCCGTTGGGGTGGATATAACCCACCCCGTTCAGGTTGATGCTCACTCAAGCAGGCCAGCAGCGCGAGCGGCTTCTTCGATGCCTTGGTAGTTCTCGGCACTGGTAGGTACAAAGCGTGAAGCGCGTTGCAAATCAAGAATCGCTTTGTGCTCTGGGTTGGCAGGATCAAGGGCCAGGAAGGCTGCTTTGATTTTCTCGACCAGTTCAGGCTCCAGACCACCGCGTACGGTCCAGTTGTAGTCGTAGTAGGTAGGGGTTACCGCGTAGACGCGCACCTTGTCGGCATCTACCTTTTTCTCTTCCAGCAGCTTCTCCCACACGGAGGAGTTGAGCACGCCAGCGTCAACCTTGCCGGACTCAACCCAGGCTACGGTCGCGTCATGTGCGCCAGAGAAGCCCACACGGCTGAAGAAGGTGTCAGCATCAATGCCGTCTTGCTGCAGAAAGTAGCGCGGCATCAGGTGGCCAGAAGTAGAGGACACAGAACCGAAGGCGAAGCTTTTGCCTTTAAGGTCAGCGTGGGTTTTCACCTCAGGGTCGGCGGTGATGAACGTGCTGGTGAATACTTCGTCCTGCTCGCGCTGAACCAGCGGGATAGCATCGCCGGTGCGCAGTTTTGCCTGCACATAAGTGAAACCACCCAACCAGGCCATGTCCAGACGCTTGGCGCCGAGGGCTTCAACCACGCCGGCGTAATCGGAAACCGGTTGGAAGGTCACAGGTATGCCAATTTGCTCTTCCAGATACTTGCCTAGCGGCTCGAATTTACGCATCAGCTCTGTGGGTGCTTCGTCAGGGATAGCGGAGACGCGCAGCTCGGTGGTTTCGGCCATAGCGGCGGTGGAGAAAAGGGTGGCAACAGACAGGCACAGGCCCGCCAGCACAGCCAAGGGGCGTTTGATCGTCGACATGTATTACTCCGGTTCAATAGCGGAAGACTACCAGTCGGCTGTCGTGGCCGAGCGGTGCGTGGCGGCAAGTGTAAAGAAAAAGCGCGCACAGGCGAAGCCCTGAAACGTTTAGCCTTGCCGCAAGCTGGATTACACTCGTTGGTTTACCTTGAGGAGCTTCATCCATGCGCTGGAAATTGGCCGCTAACCTGTCGCTATTATTTGCTCAATTGCCGCTGATTGAGCGAGTGGGCGCTTCTGCCAAGGCAGGATTCGATGGTGTGGAGTTGCAGTTTCCCTATGCGTTGCCGGCTATCCAGTTGCGCGCCGAGTTGGAGCGTCACGCCATGCCGCTGGTGCTGTTCAACTTGCCCGCCGGCGATTTGATGACGGGCGGGCCAGGGTTGGCCGGCTTTGCAGGCCGCGAGTCGGAGTTTGCTAGCGCCCTGCAATTGGCCGTGGAGTACGCGCAGGTGTTGCGGCCGGAAAAGGTAAACGTGTTGCCGGGTAAGTTGGCTGCGGGCGTCGAGCGAAAAGCTGCATTAGCGACACTGGCTACCAACCTGAACATGGCGGCGGAGGCTTTTGCTTCCCTGGGTATTGGCGTGGTGTGTGAAGCGATCAACCGATTGGATATGCCGGACTTCCTGCTTGCTGGTTCGGCGGAGCTCGCTGAGATGCTTGCGCGGGTCGACCATCCCAACCTTTCGGCGCAGCTGGATTTTTATCACATGGCGCGGATGGATGAAGATTTGACGCATAGCGTGCAACGGCTGTCCGGTCGTATTGGTCACGTGCAGTTCGCTGATTGCCCCGGACGCGGCGCACCCGGCTCAGGTGAGATGGATTTTGCTGCTGCCTTGATGGCGCTTGAAAAGGCAGGATATGAGGGGTGGTTGGCTGCGGAGTATCGTGCCGAGACGGATGATGATTTGGCGTGGATGGCCGACTGGCGTGAAGCTGGTTGGGTTGCGGGGCGCTGAAAAGTGGCTAATAGTCGCTGGATTTTTACGCCGAACTCTGTGGGTTAGCGCGGTATCGCTTAACCCACACGCTGTGGTGGAAAGCTGGAACCTATCCCGGCCAGCGTCGTCGTAGGGTACCACGCTGGTCGAGATGGAACTCGACCTTCCAAAAAGCACAGCGCGGCACACGCATGGAGGGCCGGGTTCCATCCCGGCCAGCGGCATCGCCGGTCACCCCGTTGGTCGAAATGGAACTCGACCTTCTAAAAAATACAACGCGTTACCTGGAGGGCTGGCTTCGATCCCGCCCAGCTACATGCCCGGCCCACATCGCACCTCTTCAGCTTTAGCAACCTTCTCTTGAGTCTGTTGATCGTACAAACCACCGGCGCTTCGCCAGCCACGTCGTTCTACTTTGAATAAATACTGCATGCCGGCGGTGAAGTTGTCGTAATCCACCTCCATCACGCACGTGCGAAAGTTGGCATCAAACAGGCCGCCGCTGCCGGCGCCGCCCGGCACCTCGAAGTGATAACGTACCTGAAGATTGTGTGTGCCAGGGCTGATGTCGCCGAAGCGAATGCTTTGGATGAGCTCGCCATCCACACGGTAGGCCTTAACATCGTTGCCCACATCGGCAGCCAAATTGACGCGCACCATGCCGCTTTCCAGCGGCTTTTGCGGCACCGGGGAGCAGGCACTGGTCGCCAGCGCGAGTGCTATTAAGCTGGCGTTTAGAAGGTAACTCATGTGGCTCATTGTTTAATCGCTTCTTTAGTAAAAAGACTGTCTTCCATCTTTAAAGCACGTTCTATATCAATGCCCAGAATAAGCACGCCAATCACTTCGCCGTTGCTGGGATTGCGCACGGTGTTGCTGATATGCACCTGATAGCGCTGGGTTGACTGATCGTAACTCAAAGGGCCCATATAAGGCTTATCTTCGCTTGCGAAGAAAGGCTCGGCAAACTTGGCCTCGTCACCTTGCCAGTAGTCGGTAGTGGTTTCGCTGGTGGCGATGTTTAAGCCATGTTGATCAGTAACTATTATCTCGCTAACTAGGCCTTTGTAGATGGCTTGTTGCTGCGTGAGCCAGGGCGATAAAGCATTACTGTGCACGCTGTTTATCAGTGGCTGCTCGGTTTGCTGCTGTTCTTGCTGCCATTGATTGTCGAGTGCATGGATGCGACTTAAAGATATGCCGGTGTGGGCTTTGTTTTGTTGCAGTACTGCCTGTATCAACATTGGCTCACGGCGCCAGTTATCGAAAAGTGTGTCGTACAGGTGCTGCAGGCGCGCGCGCTCCTCGACCTGTAGTACGCCTATTTCCGGAATGCACTGAAAAACCTGCCGGTTAAATTGCTCAAGAAAAGCGGGTTCGCGGATTAGCAGCGAATTGGAGAAGTAGACACCCAATGTGGTGTACTGCTGAAAATGGGCATTGAGCGGGCGTGAATCGAGGGGTTGCTGTGTCATCTCTATGCGTAGCGTTTGCTGGTCCGCAAGAAAGGCATCTATGCGGCCGCGCTTAAGCAACTGCAGCAACTGCGCAGTATTGGTCACCAGCGGGTCGACCGAGTAGCCATGTTGCAATAACCAATCCACTTGGTTGCTGCCACGGACTCCGCCGATACGCAGGCTGTTAGCGGCACCGAAAGCTGGAGGCCGCTCTGTGCTGTTGCTGTACCAGTACCACTTCTCCAGTGCCAACGGTGCCGAGAGGGTGGCAAAATCACTGGCATTGTTCATTCTTGTAGCTGAGAAAAAGCCCTCGGCCTTACCCTGGCTCACCTCACGTACAGCGCGTTGCCAAGGCAGCACTCTGATCTCGTAGTCCCGATCTGATGCTTCAAATATACAGGCTAATGCATTGATAGAGCTGCCCGTCAGGCGGTCGCCTTCCTGCACTTGGTATGGCGGTAAAATATCCGTATTCAAACGCAGTGGCGCAGTGTGAGCGGTCAAAGGTAGGGCGAAAGCAAATGCTAACCACAGACGTCCTAACATGATTGTTGTCCAGCAGCTTTGATGTGCTGACTATAGGACATAACCAACAGAACAGAAGGTGTTTTGCCAAGCTTCATCTCAATATGTGACGAGCGTTATAAATTGCACTGCTTGGGCTAGATCAACCCGACCGATAGCACTGGTCTAGGGTGGGGTGAAAGAGGCATGCTATTCATCCTAGTTATAATTCATTGTCGCTCGCATAAGCTGAGCGCAGGTTCAAAGGAGCAGGGCATGCAGGATTTACAGGGCAAAGTTGCGGCTATTACCGGCGGCGGCAGTGGTTTGGGTCGCGAGTTTGCGCTGTGCTGCGCTGCGCGTGGCATGAAGCTGGTGCTGGGCGATGTGGATGAAGCAGGCATGCAGGAAACTCTGCGCGTGGTGGAAGCTGCATATCCCGGTACCGCTGCAGCAACCATGCGGCTCGACGTATCCAAGCTGGAGCAAGTGCAGGCTTTCGCCGATCTATGCAAAAGCGAGTTTGGCGCCGCGCATCTGATCTTCAACAACGCCGGCGTAAGCGTGGGCGGCCCAGCGTGGGAAAACACCGTTGCCGATTGGGAATGGGTGATGGGCGTCAACCTGTATGGCGTGGTGTGGGGCGTTAAAGTCTTTACCCCGATGTTTATCGAGCAGGGTGAAGGCCACATCATCAACACCGCCTCTGCAGCTGGCTGGTTGAATGGCCCGAGCATGTCGATTTACAACGTCACCAAGCATTCGGTCGTTGCCCTGTCAGAAACCCTGGCGCTTGACCTGCGTGATATTGAGGCGAACGTAGGCGTAACCTGCCTTTGCCCAGCGTTTTTTCCAACGGGCATCTCTGATTCCGGGCGTAACCGTCCGGCTGACATGGCGGATACCATCAAGCCTAGCGAGATGATGCTCAAGCGCGCGGAAATGACCAAAGCCGCGGTTCAGAAGGGCAAGATTCAGGCGCCGGATATCGCCGAACAAACCCTCAAGGCGGTTGAGAGCAATCAGTTCTATGTGTTCCCGCACCGTAAGATCAAGCAGCTGATTGGCTTACGTGCCGAAGCGGCTAGCGCTGAAACTACCGTGTTTGATTCAATGAATCCCTGATTGTGCTGCCGCCTGCCGCCTGCCGCTTCTGATTCGTACTAGAAGCGGCAGGTAGCTTGCTCAACCCACCATCGCTAGACGATAGTTTTGTTTTTGTACTACCGGCTGAATCTCCCCCAATACAAATGGCTCAATCGCCGCCCTGGCGTCCTGCCAAGCCGTCTTGTGCTCCAGATCCAGAAAATGTCCGGTGTGAGCAATACAGGCAAACTCCGCCCGTGGCGCCAGATCGCCGAAACGCAGTGCATCTTCCGCACTGGTGTACTTGTCCCAGGTGCCGTTGACGAATAACAGCGGAATATCAATATTGCTGACGCAATTCATGTACTGGCCGCTATCCAGTTCCAGTACCTGACGAATATGCAGCAGCATTTGTGCGTACTCGTGCTCATCCAAGCTGCTGACATGGCGGAAGTTACAACGTTTAAATAGCGGTGGCAGGTGCTCGCCGATGGTGTCATTGATCAGGCTACCGATCTGCTGACGGTCGCACGCCGCAAGATAGGCCTTGCCGCGCGACAGGTAGTCTTGCATCGCCGGGTTAATGATCGGCGAGAAAGAGGTGATCACCGCCCGCTTGATGCGATCAGGTCGCTGGGCCAATGCCAGCATAGTCGCCACTCCGCCCCACGAGAAAGACAGTACCTGGTCGGCACGGAAATGCTCAATCAAGTCCAACAGAATCAGCGCCTCATCTTCTTTGCCAATCAGCAGCTGATTGCTGTTGTGGGGCCGCGAGTGGCCACTGTAAGGCTGATCAAACAGCACCACGTTAAACAGCGGCTGCAAGTACCGCAGCGTCTGTCCAAAAGAAGCGCTGGTGGCCAGCGAGCCGTTGACCAAAATGATCGTCGATTCGGCTGTAGGGTTAGGGTAAAACCAGGTGTGCACCTGCAAATCGCGGTGCACGCGAATAACAGCTTTCTCAGCGTACATGGGCACCTCGGTGTCAGTCTGTTGGCGTGCGCTCAAGCGCACGGGTTTGGAAATGACACCAGCTAACCGGAGGGAGGTTACAGGGGTGTTGCATGCCGCTACCGCTCAGCCGAAATTCATGTAGATGTAATAGAGGAAGCGCAGTTGTGAGGGTTTTTCTCAGCAGCAAATTTCAGATCCACCAACGCTGGCCGGGATGCAGCCAGGCCTCCCGCACAGCAGTGCGGTGTGTGTTATGGAAGGTCGAGTTCCATCTCGACCAACTAGCCATCCAGCCATACCTCTCTTGGTGATGCGCACAGTTCAGCAGCGTTGCGGCAACCACACACCGCTGGCCGGGATGGAACCCGGCCCTCCGCAGGTTGGCATGGCAGCTGGTATGTGCGCTTTCATCCGTCTGCTGGTTTTAGCTGACGGTTTTACAATCTCCGGCAACCCTAAAGTTATTCCTCAACCCGTCGATACACAGTTATCGGCGGAGCATCTGATTGGCGTCAAAACCATGTCAGATGCGTTTAGGGTGTTTTGGGTTAGCTGAGCAGTTGTCAAACACAGCAAAAATAATTCAACAAAACCCTAAAGGTCCTGACAGGGATGCCGATAAAGTAATCGAATGCGAACTCAATGGGTGCCTGGGCAAAGCCGGCCCGCGAGTCGCAAGCTCAGGCAAACATCACTAGGTCGACGAGGTATTAATCATGGCTCTTACAGTCAACACGAACGTAGCTTCACTGAACGCCCAACGTAACCTGGGCTCTTCTTCCAGCAGCTTGCAGACTTCTCTGGAGCGCTTGTCTTCCGGTTCGCGCATCAACAGCGCCAAAGACGACGCGGCTGGCCTGCAAATTTCCAACCGCCTTACCAGCCAGATCAATGGTCTGGGTGTAGCGGTTAAAAACGCCAATGACGGTATCTCTTTGGCTCAAACCGCTGAAGGCGCGCTGCAAGAATCCACCAATATTCTGCAGCGTATGCGTGACTTGGCTCTGCAGTCCGCCAACGGTGGTAACGGTGACTCCGAGCGTAAAGCACTGAACGACGAAGTTGTGCAGCTGAAGAACGAACTGGACCGTATCTCGACTACTACCAAGTTCGGCAGCAAGTCGCTGTTTGACGGTGGTTTTTCTGAGAACATCCAAGTTGGCGCACAAGCCAACGAGACTATCAGCGTCAAGATCGACAGCTTCCGTACAACGGATTTGGGTACTACTGCGAGCCGTGATGCGACCAATGCTTCATTGAGTGCTACTAAGGCGCCAACATCCCTTACTATCGCCGATGCAGATGTGCCCGCGGTAGCTACTACGTATACGGGTATAGTTGATGCAGGGAGTATTACTTACTCAAGTGACACGGTTCAAATAGCTGGAACAACAATAACTATTGCGGACGGTGCTACTTCGGCGGATGACGTAGCCAGCGCGATCTCTGGTAACGCTGCACTTACAGCGTTAGGGATCACCGCAGCAGCAGATGCTACCTCAGGTGCGATTACACTGACGAGAGCTGATGGCGGTGACATAGCTATCGGTACAGATTCTAAGGGTATTTTTACCGGTGGTGCATTAGCTCAAGGTTCCGCTACGATTCCTGCAAATAACACCTTTAATATTGCTCTGGAGACTGATGACGGTGCTGTTACTGCTCAGCCAATCTCTATTAAGGCTGGTAACTATACAACTCTTGAGGCTCTCGCTGATAATATAAATCAACAGATCGCAGCTAATGATAGCCTCAAAGGCGAAGTTCGCGCCAATGTTGACCAAGGTAAGCTCCAATTCGTAGCTACAGACAAGGGAGCTAATTCTACTGTTACCTTGACTGCGGGGGCCGCTGGCGACGCACTTGCTAACTTGAACTTTGATGATGGTGCCACCAATACTGGCACCGCTGCTGGTGCAAATACTGCAGCCTCAGTAGAGAAAATTGACATCTCTACGGTTGACGGTGCTCAGAGCGCAATCGCTACCATCGACGCTGCTCTGCAGGAAGTTGACGTAACTCGCGCTTCACTGGGTGCGATCCAGAACCGCTTCGATTCGACCATCAGCAACCTGCAGAACGTGTCTGAAAACGCCTCCGCTGCACGTGGCCGTATTCAAGACACCGACTACGCTGCTGAAACTGCAAACCTGACCAAGAATCAGATTCTGCAGCAGGCCGGTACTGCGATTCTGGCTCAGGCCAACCAGCTGCCACAGGCCGTACTTAGCCTCTTGGGCTAATATCGGAACCGGGGTAATATGCGGGGGAGGGCTAGCCTTCTCCCCGCTTTTTCCGTTGCGAGGTAAGCACCATGGATATGGGTGTTATCAAACCGTTTGAAGTAACCCGTTCAGCGTCCAGCGCTGTCGCGGTGGAAGCGGGTGCCGGCAAAAGCCAGGCAACTAGGCAGATGGATGCTGCACAGGCAAGGTCAGTACCGCAACCGATATCGACACAATCACGTGAGGCACTAGAGCAAAGCCCCGCGGTTGAGCGTGATCAACTGCAAGCAGCGGTTTCTGATATTCAGAATTTTGTTCAGTCGGTACGCCGAGACATCAATTTTAATCTTGATGACGAAAGTGGCCGAGTGGTAGTAAACGTCACCGAGGCAACCAGTGGCGATGTGATTCGTCAGATTCCCTCGGAAGAAGCGCTGCGATTGGCAGAAAATCTTTCTGAAATTCGTAGTGTGCTGTTCGAAGCAGAGGCTTAACTCTGCTGGCCGGTTTCACTGGCACGCAACTTGCCTGATTAGACCGGGACTCACTTTTCGGTAGGCGCTCCGTCAAAAAACGGTCGCGAGGTAAGCTATATGGCTATTACAGGTATTGGTTCAGGTCTGGACATCAGCACTATCGTCAGTGCCCTCGTGGGTGCAGAGGGTGCGCCGAAGACCGCGCAACTCAATCGCCTTGAAAAAGCGAGCACGGAAAAGTTTACCGCGCTGGGCTCTTTTCGCAGTGCGCTTTCCACCTTCCAAACCACCCTGAAAGACCTCAGTAGCGCGGCGCTTTATGAAAAGCGTACGGCCACGACCGGCGACAGCAGTATTTTTTCTGTTAAAGCGGACTCCAAAGCCACTAGCGGCAGCTACAGCGTTCAGGTTTTCAACCTAGCGCAGTCAAGTAAAGTTGCCTTGCGTGGTGTGGACGATCCCACCGCAGCCGTTGGCACCGGCACTCTCACTATTAGCGCGGGTGAGAAGACGTTGAATGTTGATATTGGTGACAGCAACAGCAGCTTGTCAGGTATTCGTGACGCCATTAATGCAGCGGGTAAAGACAGCGGCATCAGCGCCACTATTGTTACTGACCCCAGTGGATCAGCGGGTTCGCGTCTGGTATTGAGCTCAACCGCCTCAGGTACCGGTAACGACATCACCGTCTCTGTTGATTCTGATGCAACAGACACCGGCGATCTTGGCGTATTGGCATATACGCCTCCTGCCACCAGCGACTTTGTTCCGGCAGCACCTACTGATCCTCGCGAAGCTCGAGTGATTTCTTACGCGCGTGATGCGAATTTTGCTATTGATGGTATTAGCGTTTCCAGTGCGACCAATGAGATCGCTGATGCCATCGAAGGGGTGACCATCACTCTGAAAAAAGCCCAAACTCAAGAGTCTCTTGATGCCGCTACGACGGTCAGTCTGAATGTCTCTCAAGACAAAGCCGGTATCAAAAAATCGCTGCAATCTTTTGTAGATGGTTATAACAGCCTGATGTCGACCATTAACTCGCTTACCAATGTGACTCCCGTTGGTGGCGACGAAGGTGAGCCACTGGCGGCCGCCTTGGTGGGTGATGCTTCGGTGCGTTCAGTGCTTTCTAATCTACGTAATGAGATGGCCACGGCTGGCACTGGTAGCGTCCGCATTCTCTCTGACCTGGGAATTAGCACCCAGCGTGACGGTAGCTTGCTACTGGATGCGGATAAGTTGGACACAGCTCTGAGTGAGAACTTTGACGCAGTGGGCGAGTTTTTGGCGGGAGATCAAGGCATGATGACGCGTTTGAGTGCCAAAATAGAACCCTATGCTAAGTCTGGTGGCATTCTTGAAACGCGCAACACCTCGTTGCAGAACACGTTGGCGGATATAGACGATCAGCGCGAGAGATTGACCACGCGCCTAGCTAGTCTGGAAGCTCGACTGCTAACCCAGTTCAATGCTATGGACGCATTGGTTGCTAACCTTTCCAGCACCAGTGACTATCTAACCGGCCAGTTGGCAAATTTGCCTGGCGTCGTAAAACAGGATTCTTAAATGGCTAGCCCAATTGATACTTACAAGCAGGTCAAAATATCTCAGGAAGTGTCGCAGTACCGTGCGGTACAGCTTTTGCTGGATGGTGCGATTGAGCGTATCAAGCTCGCGCGCCATGCCCAAGCAATCGGTAACCCTGAGCGCCGGGGCATAGCAGTGAGCGGTACTATTAGCATCATCGGGGCCTTGCAGGCGTCGCTAGATAAAGATATGGGCGGCGAAATTGCCGAAAATCTCGACGCTTTATACGACTACATGACGCGCAAGCTGGCTGGTGTGGCACTGGATGATACGCCACGGTCGTTGGATGAAGTACAGCAGCTGCTGGGTGAAATCAAGGAAGCTTGGGATAGTATCGAGCCTGCTTGATGCGCTTTGATCTTAGAGGAGGTTCTTCTTGCTAGCTCTGCCCAGGGCTGGCAGGGTTGCTGGAAATTTGCTTTAACCTCGATTTTCTATTTTTCATCTAACCCTCTCTGTTTCTAGCGCTACGGTCTTTTTTAACCCTAGGTATTAAGCCTTTCTTTAGTAAAGTGAGGCGGCCAATATTTTTAGCAAATTCACTTCAAGTTTCCCCCACGCTGCCGATATAAACATCATGTGCCATCTATCTCTAGGATATGCCCCATGAATGCTTACGCCGCTATGAAGCAATACCAAACCGTCAATGTTAACGCGCAGATCAGCGAAGCCGATCCCCATCGTTTGATTCAGATGTTGATGGAAGGCGGCTTGCAGCGGGTTGCGCAGGCTAAGGGCGCGATGCAACATGGTAACGTGCCGCTTAAGGGCGAACAAATTGGAAAAGCCATTGCTATTATTGGTGGCTTGCGTGAGTCGCTGGATCACAAGCAAGGTGGAGAAGTGGCGGGTAACCTAGATAGCCTTTATGCTTTTATGCAGCAGCGTCTTAGTCAGGCTAACCTACGTAATGATGCGGCACTGCTGGATGAAGTAACCGCATTGCTGCGTGAAGTGAAAGCTGGCTGGGACGGCATTCGCCAATCTTGAGGAGTATTCCGATGGCCAATGCCGTTGAGCAAATTCAAAACACCCACGAATTCCTGATCGCTGCCGTGCAGGCAGGTGATTGGCAGCAAGTCGGCGAGTTGGACCGCTTGTGCCGCACTCAGGTGCAGCAAGCTATGCAAGATCCGCAGCGTGACGATCAGCAGATCGCCGAGGTGCTGGAAGGCTTGAGCGGCACCTACCGCGAAGTTGTAGCTTTGTGCCAAGCAGTGCAAGGAAAACTAGCGGAGGAGCTGCAAGACTTGCAGAAGAGTCGTCAGGGCGCCAAGGTTTACCAGATGTTTACCTGAAGGGCTTCTGACTACAGCGCTTTTGACTTCAAATTATTAGCCAACTTTGTTGCGCCAACTATTTGACTGCGACTCCATTTCTGACTACATTTAAGCTCAACACAAAAGGTATGGCGCGGCGCCATCATGCTCCGCGACCAGTCTAGCCTGCCCACAGGAATGCCCCCTCTGACTATGCTGCCCAACAGTCACATTTTGTTGATCGACGACTCCTCCCAAAACCGCCACGACCTGGCTGTTATTCTGGGCTTTCTGGGCGAGGAGGCGATCATCAGTGACTCGCAAAACTGGTTGGCGGCGGCTGGCGAGCAGGTTAAATCGCCGGGTGCAGTTAAATGCGTGATTCTTGGTCGTTGTGAACACGAGCAAGGCTTGCCCGCGCTTTTGGGCCAACTCGATAAATGGGATGAGAATCTACCTATTATCCTGATTGACCCCGAGCAATCGAGCAAATGGCCTGACCATCTCAAACAGCGTTTGTTGGCAGTGCTAGAGCCTCCACTAAGCTATAACCATCTGCTTGATGCTCTGCACCGTGCGCAGGTGTATCGCGAAGTTTTTGAAGAAAACGCCAATCGGCAGCACCAGCGTGAACCCAATTTGTTTCGTAGCTTAGTGGGCACCAGTCGTTCAATACATTCTGTACGTCAGATGATGCAGCAGGTAGCGGACACTGAGGCGACTGTGTTGATCCTTGGGGAGTCTGGCACGGGTAAGGAGGTGGTCGCGCGCAATCTGCATTATCACTCCCGCCGGAACGAGGCGCCCTTCGTCCCCATCAATTGCGGTGCTATTCCTGCCGAGCTGCTGGAAAGCGAGCTGTTTGGCCATGAGAAGGGCGCCTTTACTGGCGCGATTACCAGCCGCGCAGGTCGTTTTGAGTTAGCGCAAGGCGGTACCTTGTTTCTTGATGAAATTGGCGATATGCCGCTGCCGATGCAGGTCAAGTTGTTGCGTGTGCTCCAAGAGCGAACCTTTGAGCGTGTGGGTAGTAATAAAGTCCAGACTGCGGATGTGCGCGTTATTGCTGCGACGCACAAAAACCTGGAGACAATGATAGAGCAGGGCAGCTTCCGCGAAGACCTGTACTATCGTCTCAACGTATTCCCGATTGATATGCCCGCTATGCGCGAGCGTATTGAAGACCTACCGCTATTGCTCAACGAGCTGATTACCCGCTTGGAAAAAGAGAAGCGCGGTTCAATTCGTTTCAGCACTTCTGCCATCATGTCACTTTGCCAACATGAGTGGCCGGGCAACGTGCGCGAGCTCGCCAACTTGGTAGAGCGTATGGCTATCATGCATCCACATGGGGTTATTGGTGTAGGTGAGCTACCCCGTAAATTTCGTTATGTCGAAGACGATCAGGATGACCTGCGGCAACTGCGCGAAGACGAAGACGAGCGCAGCGAGGTCTTCAGCGGTTTGGTGGGTCTCGATAGCCCGGCCTTCTTACCACCCGAGGGCTTGGACCTCAAAGAGTACCTTGCGGGGCTGGAGCAGACGCTTATTCAGCAAGCCTTGGACGAGTGCAACAGCGTGGTGGCACGCGCGGCTGAACGGTTGAAAATACGTCGTACTACCTTGGTTGAGAAGATGCGTAAGTACGGTCTTAATCGCGGTTCGGACGTGTCAGAAGACTGACGCGAATTTTCTTTTTTATTTACAAGTCTATGTTATTTAATGTTTTTTATTTAATGGCATAGCCTTTGCTTTGTATCCCCTGACGACAGGTTTCAGTACCCAGGGGAATCCCAATGGCCGTATCCGCAAAACCCATTCCGCACGTTACAGCGCAAGGTGATTCAGCTGCTCAGGCTGAGCCGCTGGCGGATGCCTATGAGCGTTTTAGTGAGGTCTCTGAGCAGCTGGCGCAGTCGCACGCGCTGCTGACGCAGCAGGTTTCCATGCTTAAGCGCCAGTTGGCCGATGCCGAAGAGCAGCGTACACATGAGCTGACGGAAAAAGCGCGATTGGCTGGGCGTTTGCAGAATGTATTGGACTTGCTGCCCGGTGGCGTAGTGGTGCTGGATGGCCGAGGTGTGGTGCGCGAAGCCAACCCGGCGGCGCGTGATTTGCTTGGTGAGCCGCTGGAAGGCCAGCTTTGGCGTGATCTGATTCGCGACCGTTTTGCCCCACGTGAAGACGACTACCATGAGGTGTCGTTGCGCAGCGGCCGTCGCGTTTCCCTAGCGACACGCTCTCTCGTCGGCGAACCTGGCCAGCTGATTTTGCTCAACGACCTGACCGAAACCCGTCAACTGCAAAGTCAGCTCGCGCGCAACGAGCGTTTGTCTGCTTTGGGCCATATGGTTGCCTCGTTGGCGCATCAGATTCGCACGCCGCTTTCAGCTGCCTTGCTCTACGCTGAACACCTCAATAATCAAGAGCTGGCACCGGCGCACCGAGTGCGTTTCGCTGAACGTCTGCAGGGACGTTTACACAGTATTGAACATCAGATTCGCGACATGCTGCAGTTTGCCAAAGGCGACCTGCCAATCGAAGACAGATTGCCCGCGTCGATCTTTTTCGAGTGGCTGCAGAACCAAGCTGACAGTTTGATAGAAGAAAAGGGCGGGCACTGCCGTTGGGATTATCTTTTGCCCGACGATGTGATGCTGCGCTGTAACCGCGACACCTTGACTGGCGCGGTGACCAATCTAATTGATAATGCGCTGCAGGCAGGCATTCCGAACCCCAGCCTCAAGGTTAGTCTGCGACTAATTGAAGACCAGTTGAGTATTAGCGTGGTTGATACCGGCAGCGGTATGTCACCAACGCTACTGGCGCGTATTGGCGAGCCTTTCCACACCACTCGAGCGCAAGGCACCGGCCTGGGCGTTGCGGTGGTCAAATCAGTGGTGCAAGCGCACGGCGGTCTGTTTGCGCTGCGCAGCAAAGTGGGCTGGGGCACCTGTGCTGAAATACTCTTGCCGGTGCGTCCGCTGCTGGTTGTGGACCAGGAGGGCGTATGAGCACTCAAGCTACCCAGCAAACAACTCGCGTATTGCTAGTCGAAGACGATCATTCTTTACGCGAAGCGCTGGCTGACACCTTGATGATTGGCGGTTACGACTACGTACAGGCGCCGGATGCCGAAACGGCACTGAGCTTGTTGCGTCAGGAAAATGTCAGCATGGTTATCAGTGACGTCAACATGCCGGGCATGGACGGTCACGCATTGCTGCGCAACTTACGCAGCAATTATCCGCATCTCCCTGTCCTGCTAATGACCGCCTATGGCACTGTACAGCAGGCGGTCACCGCCATTCGGGACGGCGCGGTGGATTATCTGGTTAAGCCCTTTGCGCCTAAAGCCTTGCTGGATTTGGTTGCTCAGCACGCTCAGGGTAAGTTGCAATCGTTACCGGGCGAAGGTCCGGTGGCCGTTGAGCCCGCCAGTTTGCAATTGTTGGATCTGGCACGACGGGTTGCGGCCAGCGATTCTACGGTCCTTGTATCGGGTGAATCCGGCACGGGTAAGGAAGTGTTGGCGCGCTATATTCATCAGAATTCACCGCGCGCGGCTCAGCCGTTTATCGCGATCAACTGTGCAGCTATTCCGGAAAATATGCTGGAGGCTACGCTCTTTGGGCACGAGAAAGGCGCCTTCACTGGTGCAGTTGCGGCCCAGGCCGGTAAATTTGAGCAGGCCAATGGCGGTACTTTGCTGTTGGACGAAATATCTGAAATGCCGCTGAGCCTACAGGCCAAGTTATTACGTGTGCTGCAGGAGCGAGAAGTTGAACGGGTCGGCGGACGCAAGCTGATACAGCTAGATATCCGCATTATTGCGACCACCAACCGCGATCTGCCTGCAGATGTGGCAGCGGGGCGTTTTCGCGAGGATCTCTATTATCGCTTGGGTGTTTTCCCGTTGCAGTGGCAAGCATTGCGCGAGCGTCCCGGCGACATTTTGCCGATCGCCGAGCGTTTGTTGGCCAAGCATAGCCGCAAAATGAACATGAGCGCCGTGCGCTTTGCCAGCGCCGCCGTGCAAGCTTTGCAGGTACATGCCTGGCCGGGCAACGTACGCGAGCTGGATAACGCGATCCAGCGTGCACTGGTGCTACATCAGGGTGGCACAATCCAGCCGCATGACCTGTGTTTAACTGTGGCGCCTGGCGCCGCAGTCACGGCGAGTGCGGTTAGACCTTTGGACGCAATACCGGAACAGCCTGCAGCGGCCGCCCCCCAGCACACGAGTGCAGGTGTCTTGGGTGCCGGCGTCAAACAACGCGAGTATCAAATGATTATTGACGTGCTGCGCTCAGAGCACGGCAAGCGCAAGGAGGCTGCCGACCGCCTCGGCATTAGCCCGCGGACGCTGCGGTATAAGTTGGCGCAGATGCGTGATGCTGGGTTGGATGTGGAAGCGAGTTTGTTTGCGGGCGTTTGATATTTGGCTGAGGGCTGAGTGTATTTGCTGCTGCGGGCGCTCCATCTCTCAGGCGCTCTACGTCTCCCGGACGTAAACCGGAGTGAGGTGGGAACTTAGATATCAGGATCATTGCTTTAGTTTTTTTTTGCGCACGCTTTTCGCCTTTGCCGGCGAGTTACTTTTCTTTGAATGGCTAAAGAAAAGATAACCAA
>TARA_R110000765_G_scaffold20894_1_pt1 | contig 18622 bp, 11 predicted proteins | sample TARA_R110000765 | Tara Oceans TARA_R110000765 (sample SAMEA4398168) | marine metagenome | biome: Polar Biome; feature: [MES] marine water layer (ENVO:01000295) within the mesopelagic zone...; material: water (ENVO:00002006), including particulate matter (ENVO:01000060) such as...... | reverse complement strand
CTAAACCAGTATCTGCAGATGCTCCAGCTTCTTTTAAAGCAGCTATTCTAGCAGTTTGTGAAAAACTAGTTGCTAAATGAAAATCTAAAGCTGTTCCATAACCTGTAGTTGCAAAAGCACTTGAATTAGTTAAAGATAAAGCACTTAAAATACCACTAGCTGCTGAGCCAAAAGAAGCTACTAAAGATTTACTAGACGCCCCTGATGGTGTTACTCCAACTGTTAGTGCAGCTGTTGCAGCAAACATGGCATTATTAATACCAATAACAACTTCTCCAGTATTATATATAGACATTCTTTCACGACTTATACCAGCATTAGTTGTAAAGAATTTAAGTTTATTATCTGCTGCTGAACTAAATTTTATAGCCGCTGTTTGGTTTGTGGGATCTGCTGAATCTGTAAATACTATTCCAGCGTCAGTTTCTGCTGTATTACTAATTGTTATGTTTGGAGTAGCACCGTAAACATTTAATTTAGAACTTGGGGTAGTCGTTCCTATTCCTACCTGACCATTATATATAGTCATAGCATCGATTGGAGTTCCATAACCTTGAGTAGTTCCAAGTGTTAGTTTAGCGGTATTAACAGTATTATCTACCATAGTTAAATAACCGTAAGTAGCAGCGTTGCTATCAGCAGACATTCTTATTTGAGAACTTCCAAGTGTTCCATCAATTGGATTAGAAATATGCAACTTAGCACTTGGATTAGTTAGTCCAATACCGACGTTACCTCCTAAAGCATTTAATATTAAGTTTTGAGTACCTCCACTTGAATAAGTACTATTAACAAATGCCCCAGAAGCATTAGCTCCTAAAATTATTCTATTATTTCTTCCTGATGTATTATCAAATAAAGTCATAACTGTTCCAGCTCCAGTAGAACTAAATATAGATGTCCCTGTTAATCTAATACTCCCAGCAACATCTAATGTAGCTGCTGGGTTAGCTGTAGAAGTACCAATACCAACAGCACCACTTGAAGCTAGAAAAATATTTTGTTTTTTAACACCATCAAATTCAGTAGTACCAATTTTACCATAAGGGATGCTTCCAACTCTTCCACCTTCTATAAAAGCACCTCTGTCGTTTGAATTTGTTATCCTAATAGTACCACCACCTCCACTGGAATCAGTACCACCTTCAAATCTAGCAACTTCTGCAACGGTACCACTTGCTGGATTATCAGCTTTAACGTGGAATTTAATAGGAGTAGAATCATAAGCTACTGGATTAGTTTCTCCAATACCTACGGTGCCTTCCGTTACAGTAGTTCCTGCAGTTCCTCCTATTATTGTCATAACTCCTGATGTGGAATTACCATTGGGAGAAATATTTACTCTATCAGGAGCACCTTCAGTGTAAAATATTCCGTGGTTGGGAGCTGCTGAACTATATGCTAAACCGAAAGTCGCACCACCTTGTCCACCCATAAAAATTCTTCTGCCTCCAGCTGCAGTCATTTCAATATTACCTGCTACTGTTAATTTTTGTGATGGGACAGTTGTCCCAATACCTACATTGCCTAAGTTATTAATAGTAATATCAGCACTATTATCCCCTGAACTAAGATACAGTGCACTTGTACCACCAGTACCAGACCAAACTCTACCCAATTGTGTGCCAGCGCTTGTTTGAAAGATTATATCTCCCGCATCGAGGGCTGCTGCCTTAAGTAATAAACTACCATCGTTAATTTCTAACTTAGCACCAGGAGTACTAGTTCCAATACCTACATTACCACCTAAAGGATTTAAAGCTAAATTATATACAGCAGTTGGGAAGCTTGTCGATGCATGTCTTGATTGTATGTATGAACCTCCGTTTGTAATATCACTAACATCCATTACTAGCCTTTGGTTACCACCTGTTATAGTTAGACCTTCATCATAAGTTGCAGTAGTAAGATCAGGTGTAGAACCTCCACTAACTCCTTCAGCTAGTTTTATAACAGCTCCGTCACCAGAAACTACTAATTTTTCAGTTGGACTTTCAGTTCCAATACCAACATTACCTTTCCAATAAAACTCTTCATTTCTTATTTTGAAATGACCTATTTTAGTTCCACTATTAGAGGTAGGCGTGGTTAAGTCAAAATCTACAATGTCTAAACTTAATCCTGCATTCCATCTAAACCCTACGCCATACTGATTTGTTTCACCTATAAAAAGCATTGGCTTGCCACCTGTGGTTACTGCATTTATAGATGCTATTGCTGTATCACTTTGTACTTGGAATAGGTGTTGAGGGTTAGTAGTTCCAATACCAACATTACCATTTTGACTAATCCTCATTCTTTCTATTGGTGTTGTATTTGAATTTGTTCCTCTTGTAGAAAATAATAAATTAGTTAAAAAACTTGATACATTATTTTCTTCTGCTGAAATTCTTACTCCTGGAAGTGTATCCCCAGAAAAATTAGTCATACCAATATGAACCACACCTTTTACAGCCCCACTACCACCTGCTCCTTTTATTACTAAGGCATCTGCATTATTGGCTAATTGTTGGTTAATTTCAACTGGTACTGATGATGATATTTTAGTTTGAGTAATAGTTAATCTATCAATTTCATTAGTTTGAAATCTTAAATCTCTTAGTCCTGAATTATTCCCTATATTCATAGCATCACCATCTAAAGCTATATACCCAGCATACCCATTACCTTGTATTTTAAGTTGACCGTTTCCACTTGCATCCGGGGAGATATCTGTACTATTAAGTACGCTAAGGGCAGATGTTGTTGTTGGTAGAAATGTTATAGATCCTGCATTATTAGTTTGAACTTTTAACCCAAGTGTTGGAGCAATTGAAGCTGTTGCAAGTCCTGATACTATTTGGTTAAAAGTAATAGGTTGTATTGCTGATGAAGGTATATTAGTTAACCCTGATCCATCACCTGAAAATATACCTGGGGATGAAACTGTTACATTATTATCTTTCATCAATACACCTTCCACAGTTACACCAGCGGCAGCTGTTTTTTCAGTTATTGTATCTGTAAGAACACTACTCCCAGCTATAACATTATTTGTAGTAGTTAAATCTGTAGTAGTTACATCATTATCTTTAAGTAATGTACCCTCTATAGTTACACCGGCATTACCTGTTGTTTCAGTTATAGTGTCTGTAAAAACACCCCCTAAAGCTGTGGCAGTACCTGTAGTGGTTAAATTTGTAGTAGTTATATCTGTAGCAACTATGTCATTATCTTTAACTAATACACCCTCTATAGTTACCCCAGCATTAGTTGTTTTTTCACTTATAATATCTGTAAGAACACCAGTTGCGGATGTGATAGTTCCACTAGCATCAACTGAAGTAGCATTTACTTCTCCTGTTACTGTAACACCTGTAGCGCTTGTAACTAATTTATCAACTTCACCATATTTTAAAAATACATTTCCTGCACCCCCGGCTGATGCCGTAAAGTTAGATTGGTAAATTGTTCCTACATTAATATCTCCTGATGCTGTTATGTTAGTTACATCAAGGTCTCCAGCAAAAAGAAAGGTTCCTGATGCTGTTATGTCAGTTGCACTAAGACCTCCCGCAATTGATACATTAGCTGATGCTGTAATACTGCCTACATTAAGTGTAGTGGTATTTACATCTCCTGTTACTGTAACACCTGTAGCACTTGTAGCTAATTTTTCTGATTTATTATATTTTAATAGTACATTTCCACCTCCACCAGCTGATGCTGTAAAGTTAGATTGGGATATTGCTGATACGTTGTCGGTTAATAGTAAATCTCCCCCTAATGTAGTTGGTGAGTTGGTTGTTGTTTCAAGTGAACCTGATATAACTATAGAATAATCTTCAGCTCCTGTAAAAGCATTTACAGATTGAGTTACTTGTGCTGCCTGAACAGGCTGTCCTGTTATTATATCTGTTAACGATAATACTTTTTTACTCATCTTATTTGGGTTTTATTTTGTTATAAATATCAATTATTTTTTTCTAATTGACGGTTTATAGCATCTACTACTAATTGAGGTTTAATTGATGTAGTACACTCGTAATGTCTGTCTGTATCTTTATGTTCGGGACACCATTCCCAATCACCAGCATCCAATCTTACTTTGTTAAAACACCCCCCACATTTATCTTTAGGGTGGGTGATTCTTTCACAATCGTTAAATTCACTATAAGCTTTACTAAAACCTGAAATCATTATAACAGGTGTTTGTACAGCCCAAGCTAACCAACTTAACCCACTTCCAATACCTATAAAAGCTTTAGCATTCATTATGTCATTAGCTCTTTCACTTAAAGAAGCATCTCCTGTTTTGTTAATTACTCCTTTTAAAGTTCCTCCTAATTTAGAATCATGCCATTCATCTCCTAAAGGTTCTTGGGTAATCATTACTACTTTATAACCTTTATCATTTAAATAATCTATAACCTTCTGCCACCCCCCTTTATGATTCCAATACTTAGCATGAGATGAACCATGAGGAGCTATGCAAATATAATTACCTTTAATTGTAGATCCTGTGTTTTTAAACGTTAGTTTTGGTTTAATTTCTTTATAATCTAATCCTAATATATCTGGGGCTGTTTTTTGTAATGGTAAATTTCTGAAATTTGAAGGATTAAGGTTATTATCAACATTACCATCTTTATCATAATGCCAACCAATTTCGTACATAGCATATAAATTAAATTGTTCAGTTGCAGGTTTAACAAATTTTATTTTAGGGTAAGTAGCTTCAAACCATTCATTATGGAATGTAGAAACTATTAGCTCACATTTATGTTTTTTTCTAAATTCTTCGGCATATGGAAACCATGCTAAAGTATCACCTATAGCTTTTGAGGCAAAATGAATGTAAACCCTTTTACCTTTAGCATTATAAACATCTTCAAAAACTAAGTTATTATTTTTTTTATCTACTACTTGAACTTTGTAATCAATAAAATATTTTTTTCCAGTTTTACACCACATATTATTAGTTACATCTGACTCATATATAACCCTATTGTTTTTTTGATCAATAAACTTTACATTATAGTTTTTTTTATTTTTACCTAAAGTTTCAAATTTAGCTCCCATAACATAGTTTAATGTAAAAATGTTTTTAGAAAATTTAAACTTAGTTGGAATTTTAATTAAATTATTGTATTCCTGAATTAATATTTCCTTCATATTATTTCTCATTAATTTTATTAAATAATTTTATTAACTCTTTTGCCCTGTTTTTCCAACTTAAATCACTAGCTGTTTTTAATGATTGTTTTACGTATTGTTCTCTATGTGAAGTAATATGGTGATATCCTTCTTGCATTTTATAAACATTACGTGGAGATCTCCAAGCACCATGAAAATCAGTTTCATACTCCCAATTAGCTATAATGGGCATTCCACAAGCAGCAGCTTCTAACATTGTTAAATTAGGGTGGCCAGCTTCTAACATTGTAGGATGAATAAATATTTTGTGAGTTTGGTATAAATTAAGTAATTCTTCTTCAGTTTGATCAAATTTAATTTTTAAATTTTTTACGCCAAACACCCAAGGATTAGCACTAAACCAATTTTGATTATTTGAAGGTCCTGCAATTGTTATTGTTGTGTCTAATAATTGAGCTAACCCAATGCCAAACCCAAATCCTTTCCTGTCAAAAGTATTATCCCCAGCTAAACCATTATTGGCTACCATTAATAAATCTCTGGTTTTTAGTTTATTACTTGGTTGATATATGTCTGTGTTAACACCATGCGAAAAATATTGACATTTATCTTTACCCATATAATCTACCAAATATTTAGCAGGTATTAAGGAAGTAATTGAATTTTTTATTGCCTTTTTATTAGATTTATATACCTCAGATTCCACACCATTAAAGTATACATGGTGATCATGTAGTTGATAGATATATGGTATTTCTTTTTCTTTTAAGATATGAGCTAAATTGTGGACATGACATAAAACTATATCAAATTCATCTTTTTTAATATCATCAACAAATTTTATTTCTGATTTTATCCCTAATTTTAAAAGATTTTGATGAAATTCCCAAACAATTTGCTCAATTGCTCCCCACCCTTTAGGTGGTATACTTATCCCACAAGCTGGGTGAATTTGGCATATTTTCATTTCTTTATATATTTACTCATATCACCTTTCCATTCAAAATTACCGTTATTAGGCATAACATTTAAAAAATAATCTTCATTTAAATTAAATTCATGGGTTACTATATGGTTTCTTGATTTTAAATCCCTAACTTCAAATCTTACTTCAATATTATCTGATGGGTTGTATTTTATTAAATCCCAAAACGAATATTTTCCATGAACTATTAAATCTCTATCAATTATTTTGCTACCATTATTATCTATAACAGTATAATGAATTAATTTGCTTTCTTTAGCATTAGAAATAGTTATCCAAGGGCAAAAATGATTAGGAATGTTAGTTGGTAATACTGTGTAGTATTCTACCATTGAAAAATCTTCAAATTTAAAATATTTTTCAGCATCAGATTCAAATTTTTCTTTTGGTTCTATGTAATTACCTTTATTATTTTTAAATATGTGATAATATAAATTTTCAATACCATTAGATTCGGCACCATGCTCACCCATTAAATTATTATATTGATCTTCTGTTTCAATAAATTTACAATTATTTAATATAGCTTCTGGTTTAGCACTGAAAAAATAAGTATAATAACATTTACCTTCTTGTGCTTCATACCCCCCAAAGAAAGTATCATGATTATTTAGTTTTTGGGAAATATAATCTATGTAAGATTTATCTTTAAGGATGTAATCAAAATTAATATAATGTAATTTTTTTATTCCTAAACCTTTAGCAAATGTAGCTGGGTTATAAAATGAAGTATAGCAAGCTGGTCCATGATATCTGTCATTGTCTTCACCTCTTAAATTTACATGAGTATTATATTGATTACTATGCAATTGATAACCAGAATAAAATGTATGTTTTGTTAAAAGATTGTTTTTTTCATAAAACACATAATCAACTTCATCTTGTAATTCCTTTGGAACAGCACAGTGGGAGGATATAATAATTTTTCTATTATCTTTTTTTAATGATTTTATACATTCTAGAGTAGTATCAATAGATGCTTGTGTTTTAGGATATGTACATATAACATATGCTTCTTCTTCCTCATTTATATTACTAATATCATTAAAATGGTGTTTTATTTTTTTAATATTACTATCGAAACTATTAAAATCTAAATAACTAATTAAGTCATAATCTTTAAAATAATTTTGGTAAACTTCTAAATTATATAGTAGCTGAGGTATTTGGTATGATAATGCTTCACGTATTACTAATGGCATTGTTTCTTTATCATTTTGACTACCCCTAGATGTAAATAAAAATAAATCCATAGATTGATAAAAACTTTCTACATCTGTTCTTTCATCCCACCATGTTAAATTATTAGGTTTATCTTTCATTAATGGCTCCCAATACCATTTAAAATTTTCTGCTTGATTACCAACACTATGAAACTCATATTCAGGCAATGCTTTGGCATATTCAAAAAATTCTTTTTGGTTTTTACGTGAAGTAAATAAACCAATATGTAATATATGTTTTTTAGATGGATTTAGGTTTAAGCGTTTTAACGCATTAACTCTGTCGGGTCGGGTAATATATTCAATTGGGTATTCTACTAGTATTTTAGGTATATTTATGCCACTATACTGATCTATTTGCCAATTTGATACAAACATAAATTTATCTGGGAAGTATAATTTATTATTAGTATCCATAGATGAATCATGAGATGTTTCAACTAAAAAATATTTTCTATTTACATTATATAACTTTTGAGCTATACTATCATCCATAAAATACTCAGGAATTTCTTCTAAATGAATGATGTCAGGATTAATTTTTTTAATTATAGTAAATAATTTGCTTTTATCCTCAGCAAGGGTATAAAAATTTTTACTTGGAATTAATTTTTGAATTTTATTTTTAGTTACTACTAATTTACCCCCAGTACAATCAGCCCATTCAATTAAATAAATATCAAACTTGCCTTTTAAAAGTTCTATTTTTTTAGTTAAATATTGAGGCAAGCCTCCAGTTGATAGATGTGGAGCTACATATAGTAGTTTTTTCATATAACTTAATTGATTCTAAATAATATAACATCTTATTCTTAATACTCCAACCTTACTTGGTTTTCTTGATATTTTATTTAAAATGTTGTTATATCATAAACCCTATATCTCATTTTGATACTCATTGTAGTAATAGCTGTATTTAAAACACTTGTATTTAATCTTCTTATTGTTGTTGTTGCATTTGGTCTGTAAGTCCTGTTTAAAGTTGCAAAACCAGTATCGTGTTCATATATTCCATTTGAAGGTCCGGGCTGAGCTGGGAGAGTAATATTATTTATTCTAGTTCCGTTTAGTATAGCAATATTATCAGCAATATTACCATCTTGCAATATTTGATACTGCTGGGTGGTTGACATTGAGGTGCCATTATAAACAAACTGTATCAAAAAAGTTACTTTTTCTACTATAACATATAAATTTGTTCCAGGTGAACTTAAGAGTGTAGTACCAGTAGTTGAAGTGGTTAAAGCATCTACTTGAGCTCTGGTGAGTTTCCAAGTAGCTTCTTGAGTTGTTCTAACTACATTACCACTTTGATCAACTGCTATATCAGTCGTAGTGTCTGATGAAGTTCCTCCAGGATAGAAATTTTGAATTGGATTTAATGCCGTAACACCAGTTGAGGTTGCAGTAGCGGTATATTTACTAAGTTTCAGTTCACCAGTAGAATTTAATTTTAAAAGATTTTGACTATTTCCTGAATTAATAGAAAATACACCTTGTTTTGAAAATAGAAAATTTTGATAAGTACCTTGTTCCGAAAAAGTTAACTGAGGAATTCCACCCTCCTCAAATGTAGCATTGATATTAATTTCTGGAAAGTCTGCTTCTACCTTTAGTAATCCGCTATTTGAAGTTGGAATAGTAGTTGTAATAAAACCTACAGATGATACTTGTGTTGATGAATCTGTTTTAACTAAAAAGTTTGGGGAGTTTGAAAATGCACCACCACTAATACCACTTGTACCATTTATGCTAGTACCACTTGTTCCAGGAACACCTGATGTACCACTTGTACCTGAGGCTGCACTTACACCTGAAGAACCTACGGCACCACTTGAGCCATTTGAACCTGATGATCCTGCTGTACCTGAACCTGAACTCTGTCCATTTGTACTTTCTGCTCCTGATGAACCACTTGTACCAGATGAACCTGAAGTGCTTGATCCTGTACTTAATCCATTAGTACTAGATGCACCACTTGAACCATTTGAGCCTGATGAGCCACTTGTTCCTGATAATGAACTCGCGCCTGTTTCTCCTGCTTCACCGCTTGAACCTGCTGAACCGCTTGAACCACTTGATCCTGATAATGCACTTGCACCCGAAGAACCTGCAGCACCACTAGTACCATTAACACCTGATGAGCCATTTGAGCCTGATGAGCCACTTGTTGCCGATAATGCACTTGCACCTCTTTCTCCTGCTTCACCGCTTGAACCTGCTGAACCTGATGATCCTGATGTACCTGAGGCTGCACTTACACCTGAAGAACCTGCTACACCACTTGAGCCATTTTCACCACTTGAGCCATTTGTTCCTGATGAGCCGCTTGAACCTGATAATGCACTTGCACCTGAAGAACCTACTGCACCACTTGAACCTGCTGATCCTGATGATCCTGATTCGCCAGATGTACCATCAGCTCCACTTGTACCCGAAGAACCTCCAACTCCTGAAGTACCTGAAGCTGCTGATGTTGAAGTACCACTTGTACCAGCTCCACCACTTGTACCTGAAGAACTTCCTTCACCTGAGGATCCAACTGTACCACTTGATCCTGATGAACCCGAAGCATTGCTTAAACCTGAAGTACCTGTTACCCCTGTTGAGCCTGAAGTTCCTGCTGAGCCTGCTGAGCCTGATTCCCCACTAGTTCCATCAACACCACTTGATCCTGATGTACCTGAGGTATTACTTAAACCTGAAGCACCAGCTACCCCTGATGAACCTACAGTTCCATTAGCACCACTTGTACCAGATGTACCAGTTGATCCTGAGGTTGCTGCTACACCACTTGATCCTACTGTACCATTAGCACCTGAAGATCCTGCTGAGCCTGATTCGCCAGATGTACCATCAGCTCCACTTGATCCTGATGTACCTGAGGTATTACTTAAACCTGAAGCACCTGCAACTCCATTTGAGCCAGATGATCCTGAAGATCCTGTTGATCCTGAAGTTGCACCCACACCAGAAGTTCCTACAGTACCATCAGCACCTGAAGATCCTGCTGAGCCTGATTCTCCACTAGTTCCATCAACACCACTTGAACCTGATGTACCTGAAGTATTACTTAAACCTGAAGCACCCGCAACTCCATTTGAGCCAGATGTTCCTGAAGATCCTGTTGATCCTGATATTGCTGCTACACCACTTGAACCTACAGTTCCATTAGCACCACTTGAACCACTTGTCCCAGATGAGCCTGAAGTTCCATCTGCACCACTTGAACCTGATGAACCCGAAGTATTACTTAAACCTGAAGCACCCGCAACTCCATTTGAGCCAGATGTTCCTGAAGATCCTGAAGATCCTGAAGATCCTGCTGTACCTGCCGTACCTGAAGTTCCTGCTGAGCCTGATTCGCCAGATGTGCCATCTACACCACTTGAACCTGATGTACCTGAGGTGTTACTTAAACCTGAAGCACCAGCTACTCCTGAGGAGCCTGAAGTTCCTGATGAACCTGCCGTACCTGATGTTGATGATTCACCGCTTGATCCTACTGTACCTGATGTACCTGCCGTACCTGAAGTTCCTGCTGAGCCTGATTCCCCACTAGTTCCATCAACACCACTTGAACCTGATGTACCTGAGGTATTACTTAAACCTGAAGCCCCTGCTACACCCGATGAGCCACTTGAACCTGAAGTACCTGAAGTACCTGATGAATCTGATAAACCTGAAGAACCTGATGTTCCAGTAGAACTTGAATCACCTGAAGTACCATTAGTACCTGATGAATCTGATGAACCTGAAGTACCTGAAGTACCTGATGAACCTGAAGTACCTGAAGAACCTGAAGTACCTGAGCTACCTGATTCTCCGTTAGTACCTGATGTACCTGATGAACCGGATGAACCAGATGAACCACTAACGCCACTTGTACCCGAAGTACCACTAGTACCACTTGTACCTGATGTACCTGCCGTACTATCGTTACCTGAAGTACTTGATAAACCTGAAGTACCTGCAGTGCCTGAAGTACCACTTATACCTGTTGTACCACTTGTACCTGATAAACCTGCTGTGCCTGATGTACCTGATAGGCCACTAGTTCCATTTGATATTTCAACATACCCTATTTTACCAGATGATGTTGCATAAGTTAATATAAAGGGAAAATCTTGAACAGGTGCTGACTTTATTTGAAATTCTTGGTTAACCTCACTTAAATCAAAAATACCACTTCCAGTTACACTCAAGCTTCCTGTTAATTGTGCTGATCCTGAAAATGGAAAACCTACTCCTTCACTTCCAGTAGTATTGATAGTTACAATACCTGTACCATTTAATGGAGTAATAGAAATACCTTCTCCGGGTACAATCTGGTTAACACCTGCTACTGAGCTTCCTATATCTATACTGTGAGTAACACTACTACTAGCAAAGAAAAAAGAAAGAATATTATTAGACAAAGAACTAGAATCATAGAGGGATTGAAAATTTCCATCTGTTTCTGCGAACGTTAATTCTGAGCCTTTATTTTGTCTTAATATTATACCCATTTAATTTTATTTATAAATATTACAAATTGCATAATATTAGAGATCAGTTGTATCTTCTGTAAATGATGTTGGATTATTATCTGAAGAGATACTTGGTGGTGTATTTTGTGTTCTGTTATTTTCATTAAATTGTCCTAAATTTTGTACTTGCTCCATATTAAATACAAGTTTTGTTGTGGTGTTAAACTTTTTATTTAATTTACTTAATTGTTTTTGAACTGTGTCAGGAACAAGATAACCATATAACTTTAATGAGAATGTTGCTTGAACAGATCTTTCTCCTTTTTGCTCAACTTGAACTGGGGTTGCATAACTATCTATTCTAGCTCTAAATTGAAATCTTTCTGGGTTACCCCAATATGAATCTGAGGCATAATTTATGGCTTCAATAATTTTATTTAATTGCTCTATGTAGTAAGTAGCTATAATAAAATCATAAGTCATATTAACATAATCAGGAACAACAACTGCGTAATTAACTTTAATCGGTTTTTGATTATTAATTACAGCAAAATTATCATATGCATTTTTAGTACTATATGATTTTTGAAATATACTCACATTATGAGGGTTATTAGCATCTAATTTATTTGCTACTGTTCTTACTTTTTCAATATTATTACGTTTAAAAGTAATTAAGGGTAACATTATTTTACCTTTTTTATCTCTATAATACCCATCTTTTTGTACTTGCTTCCATCTTTCAGGTGAACCATATATAAATGGTACTTGTTGAACTGCTCCATTTTGAATTACTGTGGGTTGAATTACTTCTTCCATATAATACATTATAGCTTCATCAATATCTTTAATTCCTAAAGAAAATGGTTTTGTTGTATCATCTCTAAATGATATTTGGTTACCTCTATTAAAAACCTCAGCATTGTTAGGATTACCAGTTTCAGTAAAACCTTGTGCTCCTACTGGTGGAACGTAAGGTTCAATTTGAGAATTTAATATTTCTCTTTGAGTTTTTGGTCTTGGTGTTTTTCCTCTATTAGCCATTTAATGATGGGTTTGAATTATTTCCAGTGTATAGTCTTTCTTGTGTTATTCCTACTTTATCGGCTGGTACATAATGGGTTTCTACTATTACTGATACGGAGGTTCCAAAGTTTTCTAATCCTGGATTTTGTAATTGTGGATCATTTGGATAATCTGGGTTTTTACCTAAGAAATATTGGTTAGCGTTTACATTATCTACCTCATAATATCCTTCTTGATATAAGATAATATCACCAACTTGAGGGACTAAATCTGCCCCATACTGATAATTTGTAGGTTCAAAGTTTAAATTAAAATCTTCCATTTTCCCCAATAAATCATCTCTTAAAAACTTAAAGGTAGCACCCCAAGTAAAGTCAGTACCTAAGTCAGTTTCAGGAAATTCTTCATTTGACCTTTCAATTAAACAGTTAAGTAAAACAGGGCCCATATAATATTTCTCTTCAGCTGCTTCACCATACAAATTTACTTTAGTTTCTTCTAATTTAAATTTATAAAATGAGCATTGTTGAGTAATAACGTCGGCCATTAACTCCCTATTTAGATGTCTAAATAGGCTTATATCTCTTGCTCCTCCAAATAATGCCATATTATCCTATATAAATTGGAAATGGTACTTTGCTTAACTCTTTTTCTAAATAATCGCCTTCAACAGCTCTTCTTTCCAATAATTTTTCTCTTGATGTTTCACCTAAATAAGCTCTTAATCTATCAATTAATCTTTCTTTTTCTCCCGTAGCAGCTGTTATTAAATCGTTTGCATTTAAAGTAACATTATCTCCTGGTATTGGAACTACTTGGTACTTACCTCTAACATAGCCTAACATTTCTTTACATAATGCTAAAGCATACTCAAATATCCAACTTCTACCTATTGAATTAATATCATCATAATTAGGATTAGTATAAGGTACATCATAAATATTTGTTATTGTACTACTACCTCCTACAACAAATGATGCACTTGAACGTTCTGAATTTAAAATATATTCAAACCACATTGACGTTGGGTGGTTATGCTCAGGTATAGGAAATATTCTTAAATGATTGTTATGCATTTCAAATGAGTAATTAGCTCTCCTAATTTGATCATTAAATTCAATTTGTTGAATTACTTGTAAATCATAATTAATAGGCATTAACATGAAATCTACCCCAGCTGGTGAATAACCAGACCAACCAAAACTATCCATCATATCCATTGTACCCATTCCAGATCCTACATAGGGATCAAAAAATCTTAACATTGCAGGTGGTGCTTCATAAAACACCCTCATTATTTCTATATCATGACCTTTATAATGAGGTATATTTTCATCAGCCCAAGCTTCTAAATCGTAATCTTGCACACTAGATGTTAAATGTATTTCACCTTTATGCCATGTAACATTACCACCAGTTCCAGCTTCAACACCATACTGCTCTGACATTTGAATGATTCTTCCTAAGTTAGGTATTACTACAGAACTCTCTATATCCATTGTAGAAGCATCTGCTCCTTCTAATGTTAAATAATTATCTCTAACTTTATAACCATATAACTCATTAGCATATATAGTTACTGCTTCTTCTAAAGCAGCATAAAAGTTTAAATTTTGTAATTCTATGTCTACAATAGGATATCCTAATCTTCGGGCTGCAAAAACTGCAAACTTATCTGCATCTATTTGAAACTCTATATCATTATCATAAAATCCAAAAGGTGTATCTCCTGGTGCAAATGAGCTAGAGCCGGGCCATATTGGTATATTTGCCATATTTTTATTTTTTAACTAGTTGCGTTGTCTGAGTTAACTACTACATACTCGACGTCTGTTTTTACTCCTGAACCTGCATTACTCATTACAGATACAAATTCTATATCCTGCCCCCAAAATCCATTAAACATGCTACCTGTTACTTCGGGGCTTGAAAACATTAAAGATGATGTTGGTAATAAATTCATTGACCAATAACTTCTAGGACCATTTTCTGTAAAATCTGATGCTATTAAGGTAAATATTGGGTAATTAGCACCCCCTAAATAAAGAGGTTCTACTGTTATTTCTTCTCCAACTTCATACCCACTTCCACCTTGATTTATTTTCGCACTTGTTATAGTTGATATTACGTTTGCGGTAGTTAAGGCTGTTAAAGTTACTTGAGATGAGTTTTGAACATCTCCAGCTGTTAAAGAAAAAGTTAAATCCCCACCTGTTATAGTTCCAAATCCCTGGTTTGTTAATTCTTGTTGTGAAATTGTAACTAATTGACCTGATTGATAAGCTGTACCTAAATTAACTGGAGTTACAGATGTTATATTTCCACCTGCTGCAACAACTGTTGCTGTTCCTCCAAATCCAGTTGCAGTATGAATCGAAAATGTTCTTGTAACATTGATTGATACTGTTGGTGTATTTCCATTAAGTGTAAATGCCTCACCCGTTACTAATTGACCAATTCCTAAGTTACCTGCTGGTATTGTTAAAACATCCCCGGCAAGATATCCATAAGCATCTGAAGACGATATTGTTATATCGTTTGCAAAAGGTGCTGTTAAATCAGTATTTCCAATGGTTACAGATGCTGTTGCATTTATTCCTGATCCTCCTTCTAATGGAGTTATAAATGAAAATGCATTACCTATACCACAGTTAGTAGCATCTATACTTGTAGTCAATACATCAGCATTTTCTAAAGAAGATGCTATTGTTATATCTAATGTCATCCCTGAACCTGTAATAGTTGGTTCAGCGCCTGAAGCTGTTGTTGGTACATTTGTATATAATCCTATTATTCCACCATTACCTGTTCCGGCATTTAATGAAGATGATATATCTGTTCCAGTTACTCCTTGACCATCTGGGGCTTTAGAAGATGTAAATGAAACTGCTAAAGAATATGATGTATCTAAATTAGAAATTCTAGCATATTTCATACTACTTGAAGGAAATGTCCCAGCTGCTGGAAGAACACCATTAACATCAAATAGGTGAATGTTGGTACTACCTGGTACTGTTACTATTCTTCTATCAACATTAGTAATATTTCCTAAAGTGAAAAATGTTTCATTAAGTGTTTTTATACCCTTGACTACATGCTCTTCTTTAAGCTTTATTTGGAATTTAGTAGGTGTATTGATTGATGACATACTGTTTTTGTTATAAATATATAAAGAATGCTCCCAATTTATAAAACCATCCCTAAAATATTAATTATTTTTTCGATTTTTCACTATTTCCTGAAGTACCTTTGAACATACCTTTTTCTTCAGCTTCTTCATAAATTTCAATTAAATCATCAACAATAGGATCTCTATGATTTTGTATTAAAGTTATACCAGTCATCTTTTTTATTTTTCGGGCAGCTGCATATAAAAATCTAAAACCAGAATCTGCTTTGCCTCTTAAATCAATTTGATGATCGTCACCACAAACTATCATTTTTGATCTTAAACCAATCCTTGTTGATATCATTTCCATTTGCTCATGGGTAACATTTTGGGCTTCGTCTACTATAATACATGAATCTAAAAATGTTCTACCTCGCATAAATGCTAAAGGTACTATTTCTATTTTGCCATCTTCAATTAATTTTTCAACTTTAACTTTATCAAATAAAGAATACATATTTTGATAAATAGGTTGAATCCAAGGATCCATTTTTTCTCTTAAATCACCAGGTAAAAAACCAATTTCTTCTTTTGAAACTGTAGGTCGTGTAATTACAATTTTTGTGTAATGTCTTCTTAGCAAACCATCCAAAGCTATATTACATGCTAATAATGTTTTACCTGAACCTGCTCTACCAGCTAATACTGATAATGTGTGGTTGAGTATTTTTGCTTTTGCTAACTTTTGCTCTTCGTTTAGCTGTAGTTTAAATTTGATTGGATTTTTAACTATTCTTTTTTTTCTAAATACTTCGTCCTTATGATGGTTCGATGTCATTATTTATTTCTTTAATTTTAATTAATTTATCAAGACCTGCATTTACATGCATTGTATCGTCTAGAATAGTCTCAAATTTATATCTAGAATCTAGTGGTAGAACTAAATCTACTTGTGACCCCCATCTGATTAAACTGAATCTTTCGTTTTGTGTGCAAAGATCTTTTTGTTGTTTAAAAGGAGCTATTACATTTACATCTTCATCCGCTATTTGTATTATATGATATGTATAATCTAAAGAAGAAACATATACTTTGTTAGACATTCTTTCATTGTACTTTAAGTATGCCATATTATTAGGGTTGATTACTTTGTTTAAAATATCCTTCTCTACCGCTAACATTGGTTTATTTGTTGACTCTATAGGTTCCAAACGTTTGTAATTAAGTACACCACCATAAGGAATTCTATTTATATGCACATCATAAAATGACATAAATATTCCAATAACTAAAGAAGGTTTATTGTAACTACTATCACCCATTACATCTTGAATAGTATAATCAATACCTTTTATTTCTAAAACTTGCTCACCAGGTTGAACTACTTTTTGATATAAAATAGTCCCATCTGCTGGGCTATAAAAATGATTGTGATCGATATAAGTTGATCTTAATGGATCTCTAAAAAAGAAATTATTACTTAATTCTCCTACTGATAATTTTGATAATTCTTTTACTTCTCCGTTTAACCAATCTTCTAAAGTTTCAGCCATTAAAGAAGTGTTTTAAAATGATCTACTCTATTTAAATGCATTACCATACAACTTAACATGGCACCTGACTTCATATATTCAGATAAATTAAATATTATTGGCTCCATTCCTTCGTCAGAGCATATTTTTTCTAATGAAGAAATTTTGTGTTTTTCGCCATCATAAAATTCATCTCCTCGTTTCATTTCTGATATATTAGAAGCACATAAAATCATATTACCTAATCTAACAGAGTTAGCCATTCCATACATTGAGTCTTCGGCATCTATGTCTATTATGTTAGTATACGTGCTAATATGCGCTAACTCGGTTTTATTATATAGCTCCGTACAAACCATAGTTGATCGCGTATTTAACGGGAATATACTGCAATCTAAATGGTACATATACTCATCAACCATTTTAACTTTGATAATTTTCATATCAAAATTTTCTTCCATCCATTGATATGTTTTTACATCTGAGCGGATACCATGTCCACCTATATAAACATTATCCTTTAAATATTTTATATCTGCTTCACCTTCCCATTTGTGGGGAGAAATATGGGTATTATAACCCATTTGTTTGAAGAATTTTTCACCTACATATTCTTCACCTTGTCTTGGTGGTGAAGTATAATTAGATAATAAGATGTGATTTTCATCTTTAATATGGGGTAATTGTAGCCCTAAATTTGCTACATAAATTAAATCTTGAAAGTTACCTTCTGCAGGTAGCAAATGTACTAAAGATTGACCAGCCATAAAACTATATAAGTCCAGAAATTGCTTATATGCCTTTGGTCTATTTATTGATAATTCTTTGTTTGACATTTCTTCCATCCAAACATTATTTGGATTTGTTGTTGAAAATGTATGTGGGAAGTTCATTACATAACTTTGAACTGATAACTGAGATGGGGTTTCTACCATTTAATAACTATTTTGTTGATTATAAATATAATGACTATAAATCCCATAGCCAAATAACAAAAAAAGCCCCGCTAATGCAGGGCTTTTAATTACTATTATTTTAAAATCTTAATATTAAATAGTGTTTAAACCATTAACAAAGATCTTACCATAAAATTCTGGTCTTACGACTTTCTTAGCATAACGAGTAAGTAAACCTTTTCTTGG
>TARA_R110000765_G_scaffold127434_3_pt1 | contig 18628 bp, 13 predicted proteins | sample TARA_R110000765 | Tara Oceans TARA_R110000765 (sample SAMEA4398168) | marine metagenome | biome: Polar Biome; feature: [MES] marine water layer (ENVO:01000295) within the mesopelagic zone...; material: water (ENVO:00002006), including particulate matter (ENVO:01000060) such... | reverse complement strand
TAGGGAAAAAAGATAGAGAAGATGATATCATAACCTGGAGTGATAAATTAGTTGTACGACTGGTAGTACCACCAACTAAAGGATGGGGATTTGGTATGGATTGGGCTCCGTGGTTTAGACTTCCTAAACTGAAGTGGAGACCACTTGGTTTTTTAGCTGGAATGTTTGGAGCAAAGAAATATAACACTACACGCTGCCCAAACTTCTAATCATCTAGACTCAACAGAAGAACTTCTAACTACACCAGATATTCTACTACCGACAATAACTAGACCAAAACCAAACCATTCATGTTTTGTACTTAACAACATGTCTGTGTGCCAATCAGAATGTACATATGCGTCGAAATAACAATCTGCTATAATTTTATTAATATCTCCATCTTCTGGTGTAATACGTGTAAAAGTCGTTATTTGATATAGAGCGATATTTTCTGACATAGACACCCCAACACCCGTATATTTAGAAAGGTCATCATGACCAAAATACCCAGGCTTTATTTTATAGGCATATTGGTCAGAAATTCTAGTTAACCAAGCAGACTCTTTTACTGGTGGTTTACCATAATCAGCTCTAAACTTATTTAAGGCTTCTAATAAATAAGATTCTATCTTTTTTTCATTTATGTTATTTAGTACATAATCTTCATTAAATGTAAAAGAACCACCATCTTTTGGTAGAGTCGTGTGACGATTACCAGAACACTCATAAGACCAAACATCAGAATATAAAGGATATTTGTGTTGTCCATATAATGTCATTGAAGCTAAAACAAGAAGAGTGATTAATATTTTTTTCATTTGATTTTATTTATTTGGTTAAACATTCGGTATAATATAGTATACGAGATTAGTTGCTTAATGTTTCATATATCGACACTACAAAGATAAGGAATAAGGGTAATATTGTTGGCGTTACACTGGGCTTAGGAACTTAATATACTAATCTTTATCGGATATTAATTTACCACCATTTAAGAAGATAAGAACAAATATCATTGGGGCTAGTATAGGTGCTTTAATTATGTGGGTTATAATGTAGAATACGTACCACTTACCAGTAGGTGTTTCACCACGTCGGGACTCAAAAGATAAGTAACCACTACGAATATCTTTTTCGTTAATTAATAAAAAGACAAACATTAATATTTGTGATACAACAAGGTAAGGTATAATATATTCTAACATAATTTTATTTTTTTTAAGGGTTAAACATCTATATTAATATATACGAATTATTATGTAAAAGGTTACTTATAATCAGGTCTAAAAGCTATAAAACCACTATAATCGGTAAAAGAATAATGTTCTTGTAGGGTAAAAATGACCATACCATTATCTTCTAAAAATAAAAATCCGTAATTACCACTATATGAATCGTATATGTTGTAAGTAATACCATAATCTTTTATTTTGTTACTACTGACAATAACCAACTCGTAACTCTCTACTACACCAGTATTTGTGGATAGACGTTCCACATATACGTAGGATTGGTTAGTGTCTACTAACACCGTGTTTTTGGACTCACTAAGGTTATTTATGGTTATATTAGATATGTCCGACTCGATTAACAACCCAGAATATTCCGGTAAAGAAATAGACATATTATACGTGGTATCTAACAACTCAACTTGTTGGGAAATGGAAGTTAATGGTACTAGTAATGTTAATAATATTCTTATAATGTTTTTCATACTACAAAGATAATAAATAAAATTGAATAAACAAAATTAAATTGTATTTATATTATATGAAAAAAGATATTATTTTGACAGAAAGTCAATTAAAGAAAGTATTAACACTAATAAAAGAAAATATACCCAACCCAAACATAGTTCGTGCATATTCTTTTGATTGGGATGATAATATTATTAACATGCCTACCACAATAAAAATGTTAAAAAAAACAGGTAACGAGTGGGATAGGGTTAATGTTACAACTTCAGAGTTTGCTAGAGTTAGGGACAATAAAAATTATAAATTAGATGAAGGAGCATTTGATAACTTTATAAGTGATGACTCTTTCTTAAGTGATTTGGAGAACGGACTAGAAACCAGTTCATTTGCCCCATCATTTGATAAGTTTAAGGAAGCTCTCATGTACGCAAACCCAATTTCAATCATTACAGCTAGGGGCCAAAGTCCAGAGGTTTTAAGAAAGGGGATGGACCTAGTAATTTCTTACACCTTTAGTGAAGAAGAACTAAAGACAATGATAGATAATATTCAACAAAGTATACCAGAGTTAGATGGTGAAGACCCTAACACTATATTAAAAACATATTTAGATAGTCAAGACTACCACCCAGTAACCTCCACCCAATTCATAGAAAAATTTGAAACTGGTAGTGACTCAGCTCTTAACCCAGAAGAAAATAAGAAAATAGCTTTAAGGGATTATGTGAGCAAAATAGTATATAAAGCTAAACAAATGGTTAATAGTGAACATAATAAATTATCTGTAGGGTTTAGTGACGATGACTTAGGTAATATAAACGCTATCATACCATTTATAGAAAATGTTCTACAAGCAGAATTCCCTAACGTTACTTTTGTTGTGTATGACACTTCAGACGGAGGAAATAAAAAAATAACACTAAAGAAGGTATAATAATACGTTTTTTCAACCTGAGTATATTTATAGGTATAACAATAAAATAAACAAAAACAAAAACAAAAGAATATGGCCGATTTATTAATGAAAATGCCGATACCGTACGAACCAAAGAAAAAGAATAGGTTTATTCTAAGATTTGACTCGTCATTAGGTATTAATGAGTGGTATGTAGAGAGTACATCAAGACCACAAATAACTATAAATCCAGTTGAGGTACCATTTTTAAATACTTCCACATATGTGGCTGGTAGATTTACTTGGGGTACGATTAATGTAACGTTTAGAGACCCTATTGGTCCTTCAGCAGCACAAGCATTAATGGAGTGGGTTAGATTACATTCAGAATCAGTAACGGGTAGAATGGGTTACGCTGCTGGATACAAAAAGAATATAGACTTAGAAATGCTAGACCCAACAGGTGTTGTGGTGGAAAAATGGATATTACAAGGGTGTTTCTTAACTGACGTTAACTTTAATGACTTAGGTTATAGTGATGACGGTCTTGCAAATATAGCGGCTACATTACGTCCAGACCGTTGTATTTTAGTTTACTAACATAAAACCTTACATAGACTATAAAAGTCCTCAGACGGGGACTTTTTTATGCGCTAAAACAAACTTGTTAATAACTAAAGAAAATATGGTGGGTAAATCATTTACTTTATAGATTTACTTATTCATGCTTATTGCGTAAATAATAAATTAGTTGTTTATTTTACAAATAAAACATAAACACTATATTTACAAATATAAAATGTATTTTAAATTATAAATAATGCAAGAACAATTAACAGACCCAGCAGCAGATTCTATATTACCTTATGATGTAGTAACTCTACCATCACAAGGAATATTTTATAAGGATAGAAAAAAATCAGTAAAGGTATCTTATTTAAACGCATCTGACGAAAATTTATTAGCTTCACCATCATTAACAGAGACAGGTAAGTTAATCGACACATTATTATCTAGAAAAATTCTAGATAAAGATATATTATTACAAGATATGCCAGATTGTGATAAAGAAGCTATTCTAATATTCTTACGTAATACCGCGTTTGGTACAGAATATAATGTCACGGTAATTGACAGAAAGACTGAAAAGGAATTCACCACAAAAATTGACCTATCAGTTTTAAGAACAAAAGATATTACGGTAGAGTTAGATGAAAATAACGAATTCGAACACTTCCTAGAAATTTCAAAAAAGAAAGTAAGGTTAAGTTTTATATCCCCAGCTGACGAACAAGAGTTAAAAAAAATAGACGAGACACACAAAAACGACCCAATTAGTCCATATATGACTAAACAATTAGCAAAAATGCTTAAGGAGGTTGATGGTGTTAGAGACCCTATGAGTATTCACCAGTTTATACAAACAATGCCTATTAGAGATTCACAAATAATAAGAAAAGTGGTCCGTGACAATACACCAGAATTGGACTTAACAGTTAGTGTGACAACTCCGTCAAACGAGACACAACAACTGAGAATTAATTTCGGTGTAGAGTTTTTTCGTCCTTTCTACGGCATATAGGAATGCCCTATTGCAAGAGTTTTATTATCTTATGCAACACTTACATATAGCTTGGTCCGACCTATTAATAATGCCAACCTTCGAAAGAAGATTCTACGTAGATTTTTTATCTGAGGAGTTTGCCAAAAAAAGAGAGGCAATTGAAAAACAAAATAGCCAACGTAAATAATGTTTTAAGTATTTATCATTAAAGGTTTATTATGTTTAAATTAATCAAACAACTTATTGTTGAAGCTATTTTATCTGGTGCAAAACCATATATCGCTTCACACCCAGAATTAGGTGTCCCATTAGGGGTGTTTAATATGAAAGATGAACCAACCTATAAAGATAGGGTAAAATCTATTAAGAGGTATGGTAAAACAGGAAATCCCACATCACATAAATTAGCGTTATTACTTGGGGTAGTTAACCCTATACCATCTTACGCTATCACACTAAAAGACTCAAGAGGTAACGACGTGACCATGTCTCAGTTATTTGCTGATTCAGATTTTAAAGCACAACTTACCAGTGCCGGGTATTCAAAAACAGCTGCGTATGACCCAGCATCCTCAAATCAATCCACAGGAGCCTTCAAAAAATTTGAAACATTACTAAAATCTAGAATTCCTAGAGGTCAAATGAGTGCTGGTGAAGTACAAGGTATGATTAAAATGTTGAGAGAGACCGTAACACTACAGGTTAATGTAGATGGTAAAATGAATACCATCCTAGATAAATTAGCTTTAGAAGACAGTTTAAGGGTAGATATATCAAAATCGTTAGGAATGTCTAACGCACAACTATTTGACACCATCAGTGAATTAAATACGGCAGCTCAATCCGCTAAAGATTTTGGGATAACAGCGGACGAACTATATGAGACATTTAAAAAGATATCACAAGAAGTTGGTAGAAATCTTAGGATACCACCACAGGTAGTTGAAAGAGCGTCACTATTAACTAAGACCTTAGACGGTTTTGATGCTGGAAATTTTGCTGCAGCTTTTGATACCGTAGGTTATAGTTTAGATGAGGCAATTGGTGGTGTGGAGGATACAGATAACGCGATGTCCGATATTTTAGCTACGGGTAGAGGTTTTGGTGTGGTTATGGAAAGTTTTTTAGGTAATGTAAGTAAAGAACTTAAATTAGTTAATACATATGGTTTTGATAAAGGTATTGAAGGTTTAGCTAGTATGGTTGCGAGAAGTCAGTCATTAGGGTTAGAGATGAGTACTGTAACTTCACTAGCTGATAAATTCTTTGACCCTGAAGGAGCGATAGATTTTGCAGCACAAATGCAAGTAATTGGTGGAGCTGTAGGTGATTTAGGTGACCCATTTAAATTAATGTATATGGCTACTAATGACCTAGAAGGACTACAAGATGCTATTGTGGATGTTGCCGCAGCCTCTGTAACATTTGATAAAACTAAAAATAAATTTATAATATCACCACAGGAAAGAAGAAAGTTAAAGGATATGGCGGAAGCCATGGGGATGAGTTACCAAGACTTAGCCGATACAGCTGTAAAATCCGCAAGAAGAGCACAAGTATTCTCCGAATTAGAATATGGAACCAACATGAGTGATACTGATAAGGAATTAATAGCTTCTATGGCTCAAATAGGTAAACATGGGACAGCTCAAGTTAAAATACCAGGGATAGAAGAAATGGTGGATGTAGCTAATGTAACGGATGACCAAATGAAATTATTAAGAAAGGACGGTATGACAGATAAAGATATATACCAACAACAACTTACTGTTTCAGAAAAAGCAAATCAATATTTAGCTGCTATGGACGCTGGAGTAAGAGTTATGGTTAGAAAAATGGGTGGAAACGCAGGTGATATAGAACAAGAAGGATTTTCACAACAAATGGCTGGTGGTATGAATTTATTAGATGAAGACCAAATGAAAGACCTTATGAGTGGTGACCCAGCAAAAATGGGTGTGATGATTGGTAAGATGCAAGCAAATATGATGGACAGTACCTACAAGAATTTTGTAAAAGCACAAAAAGCTATGACAGGTAAAAATGCAAGTGTAACAGATTCGGGTGGTACAGTAACACATTACGATTTTGTAAAACCAGCGGGAGCTTCTAGCTCAGAGACACTATCTTTTGCCAAAGGAGATTTAGTTATTGGGGGTACCGATTTAGGGGTTAGTGTGGGAAGTAGAGTAAGTGAAATGTCTAAACCAACAGGTAACCAATCAGGAGGGTCGGGAGGGTCATCAGGACAAATACTACATGCTGGTACAATAACATTGCAAGGTGGTGGCACAACAACCGATATTGATATTAATAAGTTTTTAACTAATTTATCTTCCGGTGATTGGGGTACGATAGCACAGAAAGTAAGTAATGCTAGAGGTTAATAAAAATAATAAATAAAAGGTAATGAATCACGATAATCTATCCGTAAAAAGTACTGAAAATTTAAGAACATTTATGTTAAGTAAAAACCTACATAGTTCTTATTTGTGGGACGGAAAACCTATTTCCCCACCTTTTGGTGTGCAAGAACCAGGAGAGCAAGTTTATGAAACATCCAGAATGCAAAACGTACCAGACCAACCAACAGTGGGGGAAGTAGCACGTGGAGTGGCTGGAGTAGCTGGAGCTACAGTTAAATCACCACTAACAAAGTTATTTTTAGATAATAAGTATGGACCTGCTGGTGGGTACAATGACGTACAACTAATAGACGTGACCAAAGTACTACCAAGAGAAGGGGTAGGATACGTCTCTGACAATACAATCTCCCCAAAAACATTTACATCATCCGAATATACACCAGCTGAAATATTAGAAACGGTTAACATAACTAATGGTATAGTTAACACAATGAATAGTAAAATTTTAGATGATAGTAATCTAATGGGGGTATCCAGTGGTTGGTTACGACAAAACCTAGGAGAAATACAAAAACAATACCTAAACCAAATAAGTGATGGACCTAAAGGTAACTATCTCTTTGATATAAGTGTTAGTCCAGGAAAAAAAGAATTAAAAGGAACTGACTTCCTATCTAGAATTAAGAATCAATACGATGGTAGGTCAGAATTACCAGGGGACTATTTTTATGATATATTTGTTCCAGACATAAATAGTTTAAGTAAAAATGGTATTAGTACTTCAGGTTCTTACGGCAACATAGAAGCTACAGCTAATGCAATATCAAATCTAATAACTGGAAGTAACGACATACCAAGAAATCTATCCGCTCATCCGGCACCTAGTGAAAGATTCATAGAACATATGGGGTTTGTACAACAATCCAAACTATTTGAACTACTTAGTTATAATATCAATAGACCGGATTATTCCCGAGCTAGACTACACCAAGGAGTTTCCAAACTAATACCGTATCAATATGTCGGTTCGAACAGCTCAAACCCATCAAAGATAGATAGTCCAGTAGGGGCTATACCATATGATGAATTCGGTAGAGAGGTAAACGCGTTAGTTTACGGACCATCAACACTAGCAAAAGAATTAGAAACGGTAGATGGTAACGCTTTATGGAAATATTATGGTTTTGGTTTAAATGGTACCTCATATATGGATGGTGGGACCCTATCAGGTGGGTTTACTTGGATGGGTATAAATTCATTTGCGTCCACCAATGCACCACCATCTATTTTATCCACACGGTCATTTACAATACCAAAAAGAAAAGGTGGGATATTAGATGAAACACAAAAACTTATTAACTCAGCACCATTAATGGGTGGAGCAAGAAGAAAACACGCGGGACACGCTATAGACCAAACATCTAAAGTATTTAATGATGGTTATACAGATATATCTAAAGGTTCTGGGGTAAGATATGTAGATGACGGACCTTTTGGAACTGCAGAAATGGTAACCGACTATTGTAGAACGTGGACAAAAGACAACCCATATTACAAGATGAGTAATTTACAAAGTTATAAAGGAAACACGAGAGGGATTGAAGGGTCAGTACTAACTAATACGTTTAATCTTAATATAGCACCAATGTTTGATGTTAATGTGGACACCACAAAAACGGAAAAGAATGTAAAGAAATACATGTTCTCAATTGAAAATTTAGCATGGAGAGGAACACCAGAACTATTAGAGTTACCAACTACCGAAAAAGGGCCAAATGGTGGTAGGGTAATGTGGTTCCCACCATATGATATTAATATTGGGGATACTAATTCAGCACAATGGAATTCAGTAAGTTTTCTAGGTAGACCAGAACCAGTCTATACGTATAATTATACTGAAAGAATTGGTACATTATCATTTAAAATGATTGTAGACCACCCATCAGTTCTGAATGAGATAGCTCAAAACACATTAAAAAATACACCAACATTTATCGCGGATAAAGCAATAAATGCTTTTGTAGCTGGGTGTAAAAAGTATGATATTTATGACCTTGCAGCTGTATACCCTAATCTTTCAGTAGCTGACATAGTAACAATACAAAATGATATTACAGATGCTACGGACCAAGAGGCGTATGAAGAGACAGGAACAGCGGGGGTTCCCGCCCCAGTAGCTCCAGCAGATGGTCCTTATTCAGAAACTACTGACGCACCATATTATGATGCAGGAGCAACAGGTACTACTGGTAATACTGAGATGGTTACTGAGAGTGCATTAACACCACCTGGAGAGACTGAAACAGCAGAAAATTCGTCTATAATGAATAATGTTGCTGCGACAAAAGAAGTTAAAAGACTAAACACCGCAAAAATACTAGCAAAAATGTTAGGTGAAGAGAATTATTTTAATGCCTTAAAAGAGGACGACGAGTTTATTTACGATTCATTAAAACGAAAATTAAAATATTTTCACCCATCATTCCATTCTATGACACCAGAAGGGTTAAATAATAGATTAACTTTTTTATTACAATGTACTAGACCAGGTAGAACTATGCCAACCGCAACAGAAGGTGGGGACTCAAACGTAGACGCGGAAAATACTGCTTTTGGACCACCACCTATTTGTGTGTTAAGGGTTGGGGATTTTTACCATACTAAGATAGCTATAGATTCTGTGAGTTTTAGTTATGACCCACTAGTTTTAGACATGAATCCAGAAGGTATAGGGTTACAACCAATGATAGCTAATGTGTCTATGAACTTTAAATATATAGGTGGACAAGGTTTAGAAAAACCAGTATCAGAATTACAAAATGCTCTTTCTAGTAATTTCTTTGCTAATACAGAAATGTACAACCCTAATAGTACCACAACATCTACATCAAACAATACAATATTTGACGAACAAGAAATAATAAATGAACTGGAAACAGCAGCGGCTAAAGCAGCAGAACTTTCTAATACGACTAGTACAGAAGGTGGAAGTCCTGGTGGAAGTCCTGGTAGACACCCATAGAAAACATGAGAAAAATTTTAAATTATAAATCACTTTTAAATAGTTTTGTAGACAAAAGCCAGTCTTATGGTTTGGATGTTAAAAATAGGCTAAATAATTTATTTTTATATTATAATATGGGGTGTGTGGAGGAACTAATGATGTCCCGACAATTCAGTAATGGAGTGTTTGGAGCGACCAACGCTAACCTAGTGGGAATACCAAAAGAAATAATTAGTAGGGTATCCAGTTATTACACACAACTTAAGAGTGATATAAGTGGGGGCACCACAACAATACAAACCCAACTAAATTTAGTATCACCTAGAGATAGTGAAAAAGAATATATAAAATCTGTGTTAAATGAATATGCGGACCAACAACTAACCAACATCAACAGTGAACTATTAAGTCTAATTAATAGTTTTAGGACACAACAAACCCACTTAAGTAGTGATATAGATAGACTTAATTTTATAGTTACGAATAGTTATGACGGACAATATCTAAATAAAAATGGTGGTAGGGTGGTAGCTTTACAATTAACATCCACAACGGTTGTAACAGATTTAACTAATAATTATAATGTTAGTAATACCTATTTAAATAATTATATAACTAATTATGTTACGAGTATGTTCCCTAAAAATTATCCCGGAACTAATGAATATATTTTCTTTTCCAATATTATATACACAAATGACGTAATGTCGTTTAATTTTAGTGGGAATTATAGTACCCATTTAACAAAGTTATTACAATATAGAAATGACACACTATATAATAAACTTTTAAAAATAGACCCAAATGGGGTAAATGGGTTAACATATAAAACACAAAATAAATTTAAACCTAAATTAAATAACATAGTGATAGAATGGGTAAGGTATGATGTTAGTCTTATGTATAGTAGATTTACTGAAGGGTTAAATTTTGGTTATAATGTATTTAATGGTGAAATGAATAAATATTATAATGATTTTGATATTGGTTATACAGTAAATAGTGGGTTTACCGCTCAGAACTTAATAATCAATAATTTACGTTCCATGAATATTGGGAATGTAGATACTAGTTTTAATTATAAAACAATGAAACAATTATATATTAGTTAAGGTTATGAGTTATTATAATAGATATAGTGAGTTTGTAGTTAATGGTGATTTTATAATGGTCCCACATATAAGTCTGGTTAGAAAATCCAGTGACAGAAGAATAGTTTATAAAGTAGGTCAAACACGATTAGATAAATTATCACAACAATTCTACGACTCACCCTACTATGGATGGCTCATTATGCAAGCAAACCCCCAATACGGTGGGCAGGAATGGAATATACCCGACTCAACTATTATAACAGTACCATTTCCATTAATGCAATCACTAGAGGAATATAAATCTAACTTAGACCAATACTTCCTCTATTATGGCAGATAAATTAAACTCTGGAGATATTGCAGTTACTCAGGTTGGTAACAATGTAGTTGTTATCGACCCAAATAAGGTTGTAGTTAACGGCCAAACTAAAGATAGGGTAGTTAATGCTGAGGATTTGATTATGTATGCTAATTTAACCGCAAACATCTCACCTAGAAGTAAATTAATAAAAGGTGAAGGTGGTAGTGGTACAGAAGTTATTATAGATATATATGCTGGTAACTTAAATTTTTTAAAACCAGAAGGTAAAGATTTTTTAGATTCAGACTGGACCGAAGCTTTTACAAATCCAGATGTTAATAAACAGATAAGAACGGTAGATGAGGCAGGTTCTACCATATCTAAAAGAATAGAAAATCAAACAGACTTTCAGGGGTTTGGGATAACCTCAATTTCGATAAAAATAAGTGCCTCATTCATACCAGCAGTAACAATTAATTTTACCGACATTAGAGGGAAAACTTTATTTGAACAAGCAAGGACTAACACCCCCTATACAGCTTTTTTTCATATGCCATATCCAGTCTTTATGTTATCACTAAAAGGGTTCTATGGGAAAGCGGTACAATACCAACTAACATTACATAAATTTGTATCTAGGTTTGACCCAGCCTCTGGTGACTATCTAGTAACATGTGACTTCAAAGGAAATCATATAGCTTTATTAAGGGATGTTAACATGCATCAAGCTATAACCGCACCATACATGTACCCTACAGCAATAAATGATAGTACTGGTGGGGTTAGTTGGACTAAGGGTATGCAAGTTTTAAATGATGTATATAAGTTATATATGGATAAAGGGTTAATAGCGGACGATTTCCCAACACTCACAATAGTCCAATTAATAGAAAAAGTAAAAGGTATAGATAACGATTTGAGTCGGGTGTTTGGTGAAGCCAACCTATCACTGACTTCAGATAAATTAGAATATTTAAAAACACTGGATAAATTCAAGCAAGCAGTGATGGGTACTGAGGGATGGGTAAACACCTACTTAGATAATAATGGAAAACGTAACATTAAAGTAAAATTACCAGCTACTAGTGAGGAGACCACCGGTAAAACCATAACTACTATTTGTTTACCATTAAAAGGTATTAAAGCCGCTAGTGAAATAACGGACGCATCAAAACAAAAAGAAGCTAAAGAAGGTATAAGTGAAAAAGCGGAAACAGAACTAAATAGTGTTGTCGCAAAATATGTAAAACTTTTACAACAAAACCCCACATTCCGAGTTGATAGTAAAATAAAGAATGGTAAATATGCGGTCGCCACAGAGTTTTTTAATGCTGGGGTAAATCAATTTAAGAAAAATCAACTTACCGGTGCACAAACAATAGACAATACGATTGCTTTATTACCACAAGAATATAGTCCTTATTTTTGTTTTGATGGGGGCGTGGACTCATTTATGTACCAATGGACTAAAACAAAAAAAATATTTGACGGCAAAGCTAAACAGATGGAGGAGGATATGAGCGACGAGTTAAATCAAGCTTTAGAAGCGGAAATAGGTTTTAAACCTACCATAAGAAATGTTTTTGCTGTAATTCTGGCTGGTGCCGATACTTTTTTAAGGTTACTAGACGATGTACACACAAATGCATTTGCGGAAAGAAAAAATAAAAAAAGATTAGAAGTAGCCACCGGGTCTAATGATATACCACAGACAAATTCAGAAGATAGTAAAATTGCATTTCCATGGCCTAAATACTATATAACAAAAGAGGTATCCGAATGCAAAACTTCCTCGATACTAACTTATATAGGTTCGGAAGATGTTATGGATGTTTTAGATAGTGGAAATAAAAAAGTTTGGCCTGAAGTGGAGTTTGTTGAAGAATATACTAAAAGTACTAATTATAAATTTTCTTCATTTATGGCTCCAACCACAAATGACGGACTACTGAAAAATTTCACACCTATAAATAATATATTAGATTACCCACCAATAGACTCACCATATAGTTCTTTAGACAATGTAGACGTTTGGTTTGAAATACTAGATAGAGCTCAATGTAGTATATTATATGGTAGTCTTTTAACAAGACATTCGGGGTACGCTAACATAACCACATTACCTAAAGAGGTTGGTGAGGCTATACTGGGTGAGTTAGCCTCATATGAAGGAAGAAATTTATATAACCAGATTAAAAAATTCACATCAACAACACAAATATTTAGAGACATTAATAATCCGGTTGAATATATACACACCCTACTAAAAGAGGCAGCACCAGAAAGATATCAACTTTACCTATGGGGTGGTGTGGTTACAGGTGGGTTAGTAGGGCAATCAACATTCGGTCTACCAAAAAAAATGAATATAGATATTTTAGGTGAACAATGGAAACTTAATGATAAAGCACTTAAGATAACTAAAAAAAATGGATTTTTTGATATAGCACCACTAATATTTGGTAGTTGGCAAGCCGCTAATATGGCAAACGGGAGCTCAAATGTGGTTTCTGGTCTTGACAAGTTTTTTAGTATACACAATAATTTAACCTATAATGTTATGGGGAATAATATGTTGACAGAAACAATCAATACATTATATTTCACCACACTAGGTACTAAAATAATTAATGAGTCTAATATTGACATAGAGGTGTTCCTCTTAGCAGCCTCACGATACTTTAAAAGGAACGAACTAAGTAACCCAAATGCTGTTGACGAATTTTATGGTGATATTATGGGTGATGGTCCGGGTGCACTAAATAATAAAAAATTAATAACAGAAGGTGAGATTGTATTAAACCCCACACAATCTGGAATAGCTCCTAATGTGTTACCTATGGTTATGGATAACGCAAAAAATAGGTTAACCTCCATGATGAATACACCATATTTTATCAATGCTTTACTGGACGGGGTAAATAAAGAAAAATTAAATAACCCAATACCATACAAGAAAGCCGCGTACCTTTTCCTAAACTCCTTACCACTACCAACATTTAGAGAGAAAGCTATGTTTGACACACAGGGACAATCTGAAAGTGGGTTACAGTTTGGTGACTACATATCACAACTTTTTAACCAAATGCCAGCGTTACACGAAGTACCTTTATCATTATTGTTAAAAATAGGTTCAGTTTGGTGGAGATATAAAGATAGTGTAAGGTCTACAACTGGTGTGGTTGACCCTTTAACTGAAATTTGGGGTGATGTTGGTACAGTATCTACAATTTTTGGGGCAACTGGACCACAATATGTGTATGATGAGGTTGGGGGTAGTTTGTCTGCCCCATTCACTTATGTTGAAGGGGCGATAACATACGCTTATCAGTCACAACAAGCAGTTAATAATATTATGCAGGTAGGGGTATACCCAAACCTAATAGGGGCTATCCACTATATAACTACAAATTCTACCTCGTATATCCCAGGTACTACAGCATTAAATGCTATGATTCCAGCAGCACCACTAACTATACATAATAATACAGATATATCATTTAACGCAACCAGTGACGGTACAACCGTACAGTTTTATGATGTATACCTAGAATCCACCAATATTACAAATGAAACCGAGAAGGTTAGCTTTACGAACATAGAAAGTCCATCTAAATATTATGTTTTATTTCCGTCATCTGGAGGACTTATGCAAACGGACGCTAATACATATGGAACACCTTTATATAGTAATACAGCATTACATAATGGAGCGTGTAGATTCTTTTGGGGGATGTCTAATTATGGTTATTTTGTTAATAGGGGTGTATACAAACCTACAGCAGCGGAATATTTTAAATTAGTTGATGTAAATAAAGACGAACAAACAGATTGGCATTTTAAAGAAGATTCATCTTATTCTAATATAGAGGAATTACGTGGTGTTTTTAACACAGAACAGTTAGATGGGTTTGAACAGTTATTTGAAATATTTAGTAGTCCAGAAGGTAGTGGGGATGTACCATGGACCATGAAACAAGCCATAAAAGATTTCTGTGTTATTGAAGAGAGTTGGGTAGAGCAAGGAGATTTTAGTGAGAACTTTGGTACAACATTGGGAATCAGTCAATTAAAAAAGGTTAGTGTACTTCTTAATGAATTTTTACAAACAACTATACAGTACTCACACAAAACGACTACAAATCTAAATAACATATATAATAACGGTTCACTACTTCAAGACATAACATTATTTAAGACAGGAGGGCCTAATAAGGTTCAACGGTCTATGTCAAAACAGAAGGATATAGAATACGCGATAAGAGAGGAATTCGGAACCTATACCTCAAGCACAACAACAATTCCTGGCTCTGGTGGATTTTTTGTAGGTAACCCAGTAGAGTATCAGGATATGAGAATATGGGTTGGAGAGTATTTTTCACAGGGGTCAGCTCAATTTAGTATATTAGTACCCACAGATGATACTAATCCATTATATAGGTTCTTTATTGAGATTAATTATCCTAACGAAGGAATTGCTTTTAATAGTACTAACATACAAAGGTTAGCACCATTAATTAGATTATATGGTTCGTATTGTTCAGAACAAGGTTACGTTACATCACGTAAGTTTATTAATATCTTATGGGATAAATTAGGTGTATTAGATACAAAACAAGAAGACTATATTACCGAACTAATTAAAGCCACACAAAAAAATATTAAAGATAACCCAGCAGAAATTCTTAATATAACCACACCACCAGCAACAGATGATAGGTCAGAGATAAAAGGAGACAACTTAAAGTTAAGTCTGTACAATAGTTTTAAAAAATTAAATGACAGATGGATAGCTGGGATACCAACACTAAATAGTCAGACACTATTTGAGAAGTTTTTATTTTTGGATAAAGCAAATCGAGATATTGGAAGTGAGGCAGTTATAGACATATGGGACATAATATTATTAGACTCCCCCTTCACCAAGAAAAATTCCAGAACCCTAACTCAGAGTGTAGATAGTTTTTTAAGTATTATATTAGCTAATAATTATTTTAATTTTATACCATTACCATCATATATTAATTTCTTTAATTTAGAAAAAAAAGGGTTAAACACACAAAAACAAGCAAACGCCCTGTTTGGAACGTTCCAAAACGTAGACTACCTAGACTCTAGGCCAGCTTTCCTGTGTCAGTATATTGGAAATAGTTCAACACAACTTAATGTTAAAACAAAAGATAATGGGTATACTGACGACTCATATAATATGGGTAGAGCAACCCCAAACCCACTTAATGGTCCATCATGTGGTAATAAAGACCTATCTAATAAGGTAATGGGGTTTAATGTTGATTTTGGGATACCCAACCAGAACATTTTTGAATCCGTAACACTAGACCAAGCAGAGTATCAAAATACAGAAGAGAGTTATAAAATATTACAAGCAATGGCAGATTCTGGTGGTGGAGGAAGCACATCGATGGCATCACTATCTTTATTTAATGTATACGCGAGCCGTTCTTACACAGCAAAAATTACAATGATGGGGAATGTTACAATACAACCAACACAATATTTTCAGTTAAGGTACTTACCTATGTTTAATGGCCCATATATGATTGTTAGTGTTGAACATAGTATAAGTCCTAATAATATAGAAACAACATTTGAAGGGGTTAGACAACCCTTAGCAGAATTACCAAGCATTACTGATTTGGTACAGAGAGTTAACTCCAATCTTTATCAGGCCGCAGAAAAAAGATTAAAGGAACTACCAATAGATTTGTATTATGATAATTTAAGTGCCACCCCAATGCAGTTAGCTCGTGGAGTAGCTGACAACCTATACATAGATAAAACCAGTAACTCAACAACCCTAGCGGTCGACAATGTAATTTGGCATGATGTGTGGGATTTTCTTGAATGTTCACCAGGAGAGGATGACCCAGAAGTAACTCATTTAGGTATCGATATACTACCAAAGTCAACAATGATAGCAAAAGCATCAGGAACCGATGGTATAAAGATTTATGCTGCGATAAAGGGTAAAGTCATCAACCAAAAAAGAAATTGTAAACCATTACAAAAAGACGATAATTGTGGTAGTTATGGAAATTATGTAGAAATATATACCACAGTAAATAGTAATCCTGAGGATGACGGCACATCCTACTATAAAACTAAATATGCATTTCTAAGAGAAAATGAACCAATAATCAGTCCTCCATTTATAACGGACGACGAAGCGGGAGGTCCTTGGAAGGCTGGTACCGCAACTAATCCTGGTAAAGTGATAGGTATTATGGGAAATAGTGGATTGTCTAAAGATGTACATTTACATTTTGAAATTATAAGGGGGGTAAAAAGAAACGGAAAGATAGTAGAACAATATTTATTGCCAGAAAATTTCTTACCTATATTCACAAGTTAATGGTAAAAATTGACTATTATTGATTTAATTGATATTTATATAATATAAAAACACAATTATTATGATTACAGAACAACTAAAACAAACATTAAGTAATTTTTTAGGTAAAAAAACAGACAATATTGTTGAGAATGGAACTAATGATGGGGGACAACAAGTATGTGACCTAGATACTGGAATTTGTTATACTGTCCGAACTAGAGATGGTTTAATAGAAAGAGTAGAAAACAGTGTTAGAGTAAATAGGAAAGTACAAGTGGAGTCACCATCAGGAAAAGTAAAACAACTATTAAATGGATAATATTAAAGAAGAACTATTAAAAGAATTACTCAGATTTAAGGAAATTGGGCGTAACTCCGATAATCTTACCGAACAACTTATTGGTGGTGGTTCAGGGTTTGTGGATGACCAAGGTCAGTCAAATACCCTAACAAAGTTTAGTAGTCGCCAAAAAGAAATGGTGGAACAAGATATAGACTTAGACGCACCAGAAGCAATCCCCACTGACCCAGAAGAAGAAATGGGAGACATGGAAACAGAAGAAATCCCTATGGACCTAGAAGATGAAGAGGTTGATACAGGAACCGAAGAAGAAATTGATATTAATATTGACGACACAGCACCTGAAGATTCTACAGAACTTGACATTACAGACCTTGTTACTAAACAAGATGAGGTAAATGCAGAAATTGAAGGTCAAAAAGATATACTTTCTAAAAATACAGAAAGTTTAGACGATTTAATGACAAAATTATCAGAGTTAGAAAACCACCTAACATCAATGGACGGTATGATGGCTAAAATAGACAACCTAGAAGATAAACTAGAAGAATATAGACCTAGAACACCACAAGAACAACAACAAACCAGAAGAAAATACGATAGTGGACCATTTAGTAATAGTCTGAGTGATTTTTTTAACGACAAAGAAGAAGGGTTTGTTGAGTCGGGGAAAAAACAATACATCTTAACAAAAGATGATGTAGAAAATTATAGTGATGCGGACATCAAAAAAAGTTTTGCTGACCCTGAAGAAGAGGAAGAACCAGCTAGAAACGACTACAGAGGAATAAAGTAAAATAACCCAATCTTTATTTGACAACTACAAACAATATTCATATATTTATATAGAAATTAATTAATTAATTATTAAAAAATAAAATTTATGAGTAATAGTTTAGACGCGGTTTTAGCTCAATACGAGAAAAACAAACAAAGTGGGGGTTCCACAAAACCACAAATGACATCAGAAGAAAGAATGAAACAATATCTTTCCATAATGTTACCAAAAGGAACAAAGCAAGGAGAAAAAAGAATTAGAATAGTACCGACACAAGACGGTAGTTCACCT
>TARA_R110000765_G_scaffold3833_7_pt1 | contig 18630 bp, 14 predicted proteins | sample TARA_R110000765 | Tara Oceans TARA_R110000765 (sample SAMEA4398168) | marine metagenome | biome: Polar Biome; feature: [MES] marine water layer (ENVO:01000295) within the mesopelagic zone...; material: water (ENVO:00002006), including particulate matter (ENVO:01000060) such as...... | reverse complement strand
CACTTCATTGATAAAACAGGAAACCATTTCGTTCTGCAACCGTAAATTCACGTAGGTAATATTAATCAAGTCCCTTAATACTGGGTTTGCTAATAAAGCATAAACCAGCACAATAAGAGCCCCTGGAGTTTTACCTTAGAATAAACGGTTGAAACCTTAAGTTAATCGCTTTTATGAATCACAAAGTACAATATTAATCACTTTACTGATTGCCGATCATATTTGATAATAATCGCATATCGAGCAACACTACTATTTTATAAACTATAAACGGAGCCATTATGTTAGAAAATAAAGAGCAACAAAAAGTCCCTAATGTTACTTTTACATTAAGAGCAAACGACGAGTGGACAACGCGTACTAGTGATGAAATTTTTAATGATAAAACTGTTGTGGTTTTCTCATTACCTGGTGCTTTTACACCAACGTGTTCATCTTCACATTTACCACGCTACAACGAATTAGCACCAACGTTATTTAAAAATGGCGTTGATGAAATTATTTGTATGTCAGTTAACGACACATTCGTAATGAACGCATGGGCAGAGCACCAAGATGCCGACAACATTAGCTTTATTCCTGACGGCAACGGTCAATTTACTGATGCTATGGGCATGCTTGTAGACAAAGCTGACATTGGTTTTGGTAAACGCAGCTGGCGTTATGCAATGCTAGTTAAAAATGGCATTATTGAAAAAATGTTTATCGAACCTGATTTACCAGGCGACCCGTTTGAAGTATCAGACGCTGACACTATGTTAAAGCACATCAATCCTTCAGCATGTCAAACGTCTGCCATCACAGTATTTAGCAAGCCAACTTGTCCATACTGTAAAAAAGCAAAGGCATTGTTAACTGAAAAAGGTTTAACATTTGAAGAATTAGAAGTTGGCAAAGATGTTAACTTAACTATGTTTAAAGCAATTACTAACGCAGACACTGTTCCACAAGTATTTATCGATGGACAAAATATTGGTGGCAGCGAAGCATTAGCAGCTCACTTTAGTTAATTCATTATTAACTAGGTTAAACATTGTTTAGTCTAAATATAATAAAAACGGCGCATTGCGTCGTTTTTTGTTTTTTGCCTTTTAACTATTAACTCACGCCATGGTAGAATAATGCACAAAATAGCTAAGGCCAAACAATATGGATCATCAACCTTACAACCCTCTGCATGGGCTAACGTTAAAAACTATCGTCACACAACTCGTTGAACACTTTGGTTTTACTTACCTTGGCAAAGAAATAAAAATCCGTTGTTTTACCGATGATCCTAGTATTAACTCAAGCTTAAAATTTCTCAGAAAAACCCCTTGGGCAAGAGAAAAAGTTGAAGCACTTTATATTCAACATAAAAGTAAACTCAGCGATGAAAACCCACCCGCTTAAATTAGTCTTAACATATAGCGCAAAAGTATTTATCAATTTGGCCGTAAAGTGTGAAACTGCTCACATATAACCATAGAAATTCATCAATATGACAAACACTCATCACTACATTTTAACTTGGCAATGCCCAGATACTTCAGGTGTGCTTGCAAAAGTCAGCCAAAGTTTATTCCAACATGGCGCATTTATTACTGAAACTAGCCAATACAGTGATCCTTATACCGATACATTTTTTTCACGTATTGCATTTGATGATCGCGAGCTAACGGTAAGTTTTGAAGAGTTCAGCCAAGCGATTGAACTGCTAGCTAAGCCTTTGAACATGAATTATCAATTACGAGAAAAAGCCAATTTCCCTAATGTGGTTATTGCAGTTTCAAAAGATGACCATTGCTTAGTCTCATTGCTAACAAAATGGAAAGCGGGTGTATTACCGGTTAATATTGTTGCAATCACATCAAACCACCAAGATTGTCATGCGCTAGCACAATGGCACAATGTGCCGTTTCATCACTTACCTGTTAATAAAGAAAATAAGGCACAGCAAGAGCAAGCCTTATTAGATATTTATCAACAATATAACGGCGACTTGCTAATACTTGCTCGCTATATGCAAATATTATCAGACGAGCTTTGTAACAGTTTACGTGGCCAAGCTATTAATATTCATCACTCTTTTTTACCGAGTTTTAAAGGCGCAAAGCCTTATCATCAAGCTCATAAACGCGGTGTTAAAATCATTGGCGCTACAGCACACTATGTTACTGCTGACCTTGACGAAGGACCGATTATTGTTCAAGAAGTAAAACCGATTAATCATGCTTTTACTATTGAGCAAATGGTACATTTAGGCCATGACCTTGAAGCCACAGCGCTATGCCACGCGGTGAAAATGCATGCCGAGCAACGCATTTGTATTAATAAAGATAAAACCGTCATTTTAAATTAGCTTTAAATGAGTACAAATATAAAGCAATCTGCCGCTAAGGCACACTTCCAAGCTGTTATATTCAAATAACTCTGCTACATTGGAGCACAAATATCTTGTCAACATTTGTGCGCCAATATGATCCAATATCAAATTTCCCCCCTGAACCCAAATAGTCACTTATTTGAGGTGCTTCTATTTTTTAAAAGCACTCCGAGCCAAAGCTATACGTTAACGTTACCCGCTTGGTTGCCCGGCAGTTATATGATCCGAGACTTTGCAAAAAATATTACCGAAATTTGCGCAGTTAACAGTAAAAATGAAGCGATTGCATTAACCAAAACTGACAAGCAAACTTGGTCGGTAGAAGCAAGTGATGAACAGGTTCAGGTTCGTTATCAAGTGTTCGCTTTTGACCTCTCAGTACGTACCGCCTATTTAGACAGCCAACGTGGCTTTTTCAATGGCAGCTCAACATTTTTACAAGTAGAGGAATTAAGTGAGCAACCCTGTCAGCTTAGTATTCTGCCATCAACTTTATCCGAACATAGCCAGTGGCGCGTAGCAACAGGATTAACCCGAGCAAAAGGCACAGAAAAATATCAATTTGGCCAATATACTGCTGATAATTATCAACACTTAATTGATTGCCCTGTAGCCATAGGTGAGTTTGATAGCACCGAATTTACCGTAGAAGGTGTTGTTCATCACTTAGTATTTACCAGCAAGCATTATGGTGATACCCAACAACTAGCGGAAGATGTTAGCAAATTATGTCAACATCACATCAGCTTATTTGGTGAGGCTCCATTTAAAGAGTATTGGTTTATTACCCATTTACTCGCCAACGGTTTCGGTGGTTTAGAACACAAAAACTCTACTATTTTACAAGCAGGACGTTTCGATTTACCCAACCCGAAACAGCCGACAACACAGCGTTCTGAAGATTATAGAACCTTCTTAAGTTTATGTTCACATGAATATTTTCACGCCTGGAATGTTTGTCGTATAAAGCCAAAAGAATTTGTTCCTTACAATTTGAAACAAGAAAGCTACACCAAGCAGTTATGGGCTTTCGAAGGAATTACCTCTTATTACGATGACTTTTCACTTTTCCGCACAGGCATCATTAACTTCGATGAGTATTTGGCAATAATAGCTAAAAATTCTACACGAGTTAATCGCGGTGTAGGTGAGTTAAAACAAAGCATAACCGCTTCAAGCTTTGACGCTTGGACCAAGTTTTATCAACAAGGTCCTGATGCGGTTAATAATATTGTGAGCTACTACGCTAAAGGCGCAATTATTGCGTTATGGCTAGATTTAACTATTCGCAGTAAATCAAATGGTCAGTATAGTTTAGACACTTTAATGCGAGAGTTATGGATACATTTTGGTCGTACCAATACCGGCACCAGTGAAGAAGACTTCATTAATATTGCTAACATGCTTTGTGGTGAAGATATTTCGTCAATATTTAAACAACACTTAGACAGTAATAAACGCATAGATTTAACGGCTGAACTGGCTAATTTTGGTGTTGAATTACAACAACATAAATTCAAAAAGTTAAACAGTTTAGAAACAACCTCTGAGACAAACTTTCACGCTTATATAGGTGCAAATTACAAAGCGCAGCCTTTTGGGTTAATGATCACACAAGTATTAGAAAAATCACCTGCGGCCAAGGCAGGGTTAGCCGTTAACGATGTACTCATTGCACTTGACGAAGTAAAAGTTACAGAGCAATCGATACAAGCTATCGTTGAACATCAACCTGAAAACAGCGAGCTAACATGCCACTTTTTTAGGGATGACCAACTGTTAAGCTCAACAATAACCGTTATCGACTCACCATTAGCAGGTATAGCATTCAAGGTCGTTGACGATATTTTAGTGAAGCACTGGCAAGATATTATTCCCAATGGTTAAGGTCGCTTTATAAAACCTTTGTAAACTAAAGCGTACGTAATTACTGACAACTTTACGTCGTTAAACTCAGCAGAAAATTAGGGTGAATTATCGAGTTATGGTAAAAATTACCTATTCGATAATCGCTCTATTTATAATTTAAGTACTAACCTTATGATTAATTTAAAACGCTTCCACCACGTGGCTTATCGCTGTAAAGACGCAAAAGAGACTGTCGAGTGGTATCAAAAACATTTAAATATGGAACTCACCGTTGCCATTGCAGAAAATGAAGTACCTTCAACCAAAGCGCCAGATCCCTATATGCATATATTTTTAGATGCAGGCATGGGCAATGTTTTAGCCTTTTTTGAAATTCCAAACTCTCCTGATATGGGCCGCGATGAAAACACGCCAACATGGGTTCAACATATCGCTTTGGAAGTTGAAGATTTAGACGCGTTAGTGTCAGCCAAAAATGATCTGCAGTCACACGGTTTAGATGTATTAGGCCCAGTAAATCATGGTGTGTTTAGATCTATTTATTTCTTCGATCCAAATGGTCATCGCCTAGAGTTAGCGGCAAATACAGGCACAATTGAGCAATATGCCGAGCTTAAAAGGGTTGCACCACTCATGGTTGAAGAATGGTCAAAAACTAAAAAAGCGCCATCTCATGCAGCTTGGTTACACCAACTAGATGACTAATATTTAACAAAAATAACGCTACAAGCCTTATTAACGAAGAGCTTCGTAATTAAGGTTTGGCAAAAATCATTCAAATATTTGCCCGTTTTTGTAAGACATTGCCCACTAAAATTGAATAAATAAAAATTAAATTACACTTATTAACAAATTTATTACACTTAAAAACAAAGACTTGCTGAATTTTAGTTTTTTTGCGTAATAAACAAACGAAAAAACCGCTTGATGCTTGACGAAACTCACGTAAAGTATGGGTCAGCTACATAGATAGCACTAAACAAAACGGATAATAATTGCACGGACAGCAATAAGCGTTAACTAACGCAGAAGAAAATTTAAAATACGGATGGTTTAATAAAGCTTGGGATAAGCACTGAATATTTCGCCTAAAAAGGCATTAGGGATAGCTCAAAAAAGTGTCAGGATGACCGATAAAAATAAAATTAAGCACGGAAATAATAATAAAAATAATATTGGAAATTAAAAACCCAACAGGGACCGTAACAAAAGGCTAGGATAGCCACTTAAGAATCGGGATTATATATGTTGGCAATTGCCACATTTTCTCAAAAAGCGACGTTAATAACGTCGCTTTTTTTCTTTCTATCGCGGTTTACTGTGGAATGTCGTAAAATAAGCACAATTGTTCATTATTTTAAGTTATTACTATGTCTCGTACGAAAAAATCACGCAAGCCAGGCACCGGTTCTATTGGCATCCTAAAAGATGACAAAAAGAAATTGGTAGAGCCAAAGCCGCGTAGAGCAAAAAAATCAAATGGTAACGAAGCGGGTAACCGTCAAAAAGAAGCCACACCAAAAATTAACCAAAATCAAAACTCTGCAAAAAATAAAGATCCTCGCATTGGTAATAAAACGCCTATCGATTTAGGTAAGCCAGTTAATGCGCCGATAAAAACTAAGCCAGCTAAAAAAGTGCAAGATAATTCACCTATCGCGGCTATCCGTGTGGTTGAAACAGGTGAGTCATTAGCTGATCAATTAAGCCGTATTGAGCAAGACCCTAGATTGCTTGAAATACTTGAAAAACAAGATAATGAAATAACCTTAACGTCAGAAGAGGTTAACTATTTCAATACGCTGATGGAACAGCACGAAAAAATCAGTCAAGAATTAGGCCTAGATGATGAAGATGAAGTTGTTGAACAAACTCAGAAGTCAGATTCAGAAGATGATCTATGGGACAAGTTTAATAATAGTGATTTATCAAAATTTGAATAGGTAACTTAAATGCTATCAAATCCTTGGGTATATCTAGCTTTATTAGCCTTTGTAATTATTGGTGTTTTAGCAGCAATAGCCGTAAAGCTATTGCGCCAATTGAAGCTTCAAACGCAAGCACAAGAGCAAAAAGAAATAGCTCAGCAGCTAGCATTGCAACAGCATGATAAAAAAATAATCTCTAGTGTTATTATTATTGTGCGTGCAATGAAAGAAGAGCAATGTGATATTGCAGAAGGTTGCTGGCGATTAAGCGTACTGCTTGATTCATTAAAATTAAGCCAAAATTTAAATGTTCAGTTTCCTTCAGTATTCAAGTTTTATGAAGCCATAAAGCACATGCCTATTTTATCAGCACGTAAAAAGCTGGATAAAAAATCACGGATGAAACTCGATTTTGAGCGTATGAAGCTTGAAGCTGAAATGGCTGACGATATTCGTAAAGATATCGAGTTACTACACCAGTACGCTAATGAACGAAATAGTATGCTGAGTGAATCCACGACTTAAAGCATTAACAATTTTATTGATGCCGTTAGTGAGTACTGCGGCTCAATACTTTCCCCACAAAAACCCCATAAAAAGCCTTTTAGCCAAAATTGAATATACGCGACAAATTTTTCACGATAATTAAACCATGAATAACTAATTTACTTCAAAGATGTCCATAGTATTGAGCTCGATCAATGTTTGAGTTGCTAGTTTACCTATAATATCGAAAAATGAATAAATCGGTATTCTTATGCAAGCAACACAGTTTTTTGATCCGGCACTATTAAAAAAATATAACACCAGTGGCCCGCGCTATACTTCATATCCAACCGCACTAGAATTTAATGAACAATTTAGTTACGCCAACTTAGTCTCTGCGATAAAAGAGTCACCCAATAATGAGTTGTCCTTGTATGTGCATATCCCATTTTGTCATAGCCTTTGCTATTACTGTGGTTGTAATAAGGTCGTCACACGTCACCGAGATAAAGCTGACACTTATCTAGAGTTTCTCGCACAAGAAATTACCGAAAAAGCGGTATTATTCAAAAACTACACCGTCAAGCAACTACATTGGGGTGGTGGTACTCCAAGCTTTTTGCGGCACGAGCAAATGGTAAAACTAGTGGCACTGCTAAAAGAAAATTTTACCTTTGCAGAGCAAGTAGAAATGAGTATTGAAATAGACCCGCGTGAAATAGAAATGAACCTAGCTGAACATCTTTACAGTCTAGGATTTAATCGTTTAAGCATTGGCGTGCAAGACATTGATAAAAAAGTTCAGCAAGCAATTAACCGAGTACAGTCGACCGAGTTTATTGCCAGCTTTATTGCTCATGCCAAACAAGTCGGCTTTAAATCCATTAATATTGATTTAATCTACGGCTTACCGCATCAAAATATAGCAACCTTTACTCGTACACTAAGCAAAGCCAATGAAATGGCTGTTGACCGCATTTCGCTATTTAGTTACGCACATATGCCAACACGCTTTGCCGCACAGCGTAAACTCAAGGATGAATGGCTACCGAGCATAGAGGAGAAATTTGCATTGATGAAACTTGCCATAGAGATGCTCTGTCACTTTGGATACGAATTCATTGGTATGGATCACTTTGCAAAACCTGAAGATGAATTAGCTATCGCTCAAAATGCCGGAGACTTGCACCGAAATTTTCAAGGCTACACAACCAAAGGTGGTTGTGATTTACTCGGTTTAGGTGTTTCGTCAATTAGTGCCATTGGTAATAGTTTCAGCCAAAACACCAAAGAGCTACAAGGCTATTATAAAGCGATTGCTACAAAGGCACATGCTCATGAAAAAGGGGTAAATTTATCTCGCGATGACATTATTCGAGGTGAAGTTATTCGCGAACTTATGTGTAACCTTTACCTCGATAAAAATAAAATTAATGAAAAATTTGCTATTAGTTTTGATGACTACTTTGCTGACGACTTACCTTTGCTGCAAACCTTCATTCAAGATGGGTTAATCAGTAATACTAGAGATCACCTTCGTGTCGATCAAAAGGCTAGGCTGTTAATCCGCAATATTTGCATGAGCTTTGATGCATACTTAAAACAACATATAAACACACAACGCTTTTCTCGGGTAATATAAATTAGCTTTATAATTGCCCTAAACTAAATCGACAATCAGCGCTGAAAAACACCAATTCAGCGCCATTACCCTTGTCATCTTCACGAGCTAAATCAACCCATTGATAATAAACATTACGATGTACTTTGGCTTGTAAGTTACGCCTAACGGTAACGTATAAAGCGCCATCTTCACTAGCTTCTAAGGGGTGCTCAGCATTTAAAATAAAGCTGTCATCTAAATTAGTCGTAACTTGCATACTGGTTTTTTGCTCATCTAACCATTGCCATTGCGTTAAAATAAAAGGTGCATCAGCCACCATTATTCCAACTTTTTCAACCGGCGTGACTAGAAAGTATTTATCAGCTTCTTTTTTCAAAACCGAGGCAAATAATTTCACCAAAGACAAACGTTTAAAAACAGTACCATTATAAAACCAACTACCATCCGACTTTATTTCTAAATCTATATCACCACAAAAAGGTGGATCCCATAATTCAACCGGTGGCATTTTTTTAGCATTACCCTGCTGAGAGTCAGAAATTTGCGCTGATATTTTTTCTAATGACATAATGGTTAACTTATTAGATAGCTTTACTTCATATTAGCAAGTTAATGGTAAAAGTTGAAATAACCGAATAGCTGACCGCCAAGTAAAAAATCATTCATCACTCTAAAAAATTCAAAAAAACCTGTCGAAATGCAATATTTCACTTGTCATATCACTATAAAATGCAATACAATCCTCGCGCCTTATCACTGGGCGCTTCAAGTAATATCAGTGGTGGCTATAGCTCAGTTGGTAGAGCCCCGGATTGTGATTCCGGTTGTCGAGGGTTCAAGTCCCTTTAGCCACCCCATTTCTTTATATTTTTCTGTATATTCAATTATTTAAAAAATCGTCAACTCGATCGTAACCACCTGTGATTCCGCATTTCAAGTGCGCGAGGATTCAAGTCCCTTTAGCCACCCCATTTCTTTATATTTTTCTGTATATTCAATTATTTAAAAAATCGTTAACTCGATCGTAATCACCTGTGATGCCGCATTTCAAGTGCGCGAGGGTTCAAGTCCCTTTAGCCGCCCCATTTTTTCTTGCCTTTTCAAAACTCAAAACCTTTTGGCACTTTAATACTATAAATATCTATGTATTATTATCACTCCTGTGAAAATTCTATAGATATGTGAGGAAAAAGCTTACTCTATTAGATATATATCCATATTATTAACAATGCTGATCAACCCTCGAATCGAGCTATGCTGCTATCTGCTTTAACCATATGAGCATCCTGTAAAGCGTTATAGCAAATAAATAGTCGTCGGGTATTAAGCACAATTTATCAATTTTTATTAAAGACATATCAACATGAAATTTATCCAAGTATTAAGTTCAGCAATAATAGGAACTATAGTGATTGCAGGTTGTGCTACTAACACAATAAACGAAACATCGAGCAAGCCAATTCCTGCAGCTAAATTTGATTTATCAACATGGAAAATTACCATTCCGACAGATAATGATAATAATGGTAAAGTTGATCAGGTAAGCAAAATTGATATTCAAAATTATAGCCATCCTGATTATTTTTACCTTGATGACGAAAATAATATGGTCTTTGCTACGCCCAATAAAGCCTTTACCACAGCCAATTCAAGCAACACACGGAGTGAACTGCATCAGTTATTAGGCGGACCTCAGTTAACAAACTATGCGCCAGGCAATAACTTCTCTTTAAAATCACACAAAAACGCTCAAAGTTATGCACAAATAGGCGGTAACTTACAGGCTACAGTTAAAGTTAACCATGTCGCAAAACGCGCTACTTACCCAGAAAAAAATCCTGCTTATTCCGTTGTTGTAGGGCAAATTCACGCCACTAAAGATAAAACTATCGTCGCTGAAGGAAATGGCTTTGGCTATGGTAATGAGCCGATAAAAATATATTTTAAAAAATGGCCAAATCATCAATATGGCTCAGTATTCTGGAATTATGAACGCAACTTACCAAAAGCAGATCCTAACCGTGTAGATATTGCCTACCCAGTTTGGGGTGAATTGTGGAGTGAAAGCAATGAACCTGGTGAAAATGGCATAGCGTTAAACGAAGCGTTCAGCTATGAAATAAATGTCGTTGAAGATATTATGCACTTAACTTTTACAACCGCACGCCACAAGCCAGTGACCTTTCAAATTAACTTAGCAAACAACATTGATGCTAACGGTAAAGTTGATAAATTCGACCATCCTTATGGCTACAAAGGTGATGCATTGTTTTTTAAAGCTGGTGCATATAATCAATGTAGCATTAAAGACGACCCTGGCTTTTGGTACCCTAAATGTTTAGGTACAGGTGACTGGAAAACTGATAAGAAAAATGGTGATTATGCGCAAGTGACCTTTACACGTTTAGTTACTGGCATGAGTAAAAAGCCGCAATAATGTAAACTTAACAATAATTCGGCTAAATAAAATGTAATCGTATTTTAGCTGATTTAATAAATTGCCTCGTTAATCGGGGCTTTTTATTATAACGAGAATAAAATGATTCATGTGATGGTAACGACAATTAATACCATTTAACTGACCCGTACTTCGTCGTGTATTGATCAAAAAACCTTCTTATTTGGCTAGTGTATTTGACTTTATTTAGGCTTACATACTTTCCTTACTCCCCTTACATGGCCTGATTAATACAAGCCATTGTTTAATGGTGTATTTTTTATGTTTTAGCTCATTAGTCATGCTTATCAACTCCACGAGGTCTGAAATAAGTTTGGCTAAATCGGTAACAGCGGCTTTAATTAAAGGTAGATTTACTCTCCTAATTTAACCTTTATTGATAATACACAGGTGAGGAGCCATAGCACTCGTTTGCAAGTCGAAGCGAGAATACTCTTACTCATGTCAGCGCCTTGCATGTGTTGTAGTAAGTTTAATTTATACAATCTAGGTTCAAGGAAAAATGATGAAATTAAAATATTTTGCTCTATATGGCTTAATTACTTTACTTGGCGCTTGTAGCCAAACACCTAGAGTGTCGGATCAGTCTACCCCATCTAATCAATCGTCATCGATAACAAAAAATGAGCCGAGCATGTTTAAAACAAACCGCGCCTGCATTAATATTATTAAAGAATTTGAAGGAGTTCGCCTCAATGCTTATAGAGGTCTCTCAGGTGCTTTCCTCATAGGTTACGGTCATATGGCTGATGTTCACAAAGGAATGAAGATATCGCAAAAGCAAGCTGAGAAGTTGCTAAAAGAAGATTTAAATCGATTTGAAAAAGACGTTGCCCGACATGTTAAAGTGCCGATAACAGAAAATCAGTTTAGTGCAATGGTTTGCCTCTCGTACAATATTGGCAGTGGTAATTTTTATAAGTCGACAGTACTGAAAAAAATTAACAACAATTTACCGATAGAAGCAGCTGATGCCATTTTAATGTGGAATAAAGTTAATAAAAAGGTAAACCTTCATCAAGTTAAACGTAGAAAAATGGAAAGAGCTTTATTTATTAAGCCTTAAATAGTCATAGATAATAAATAAAGGGTAAGTTGTGCATCACCAAAAATTACATTTAAACCCAAGCTATTACATGAACAAAACCGTAATATCTAGCTTAATACACATTGATCCTACTATAGCCTAAAGAACCTAGTTGTGATTCCGCTATTTTAAGTGCGCGAAGGTTCTTCAGCTTTAACTATTTAATTCTTTTTTATTGCTAATATATTCAACAATTAGCTTAATGTTTAGCTCAACCTTAAGCGTAAAGTCATAAATTATTTTGTTGCTGTACCTTGCTCACGATTTTGATTTTATATGCCAACACTTACAAGTCCCATGACATACGCAGGTAATAATAACCGCCGTTAAATCCCATCGGTGAATTAAGTGGGTAAATAGCCCCTAAAAATCCCGATGTTCGCCCTTTACTGTATTCATCAGGAAAGACGTCAAAAATATTATTAGCACCTAAAGCTACCGTTAAACTCTCATTAATTTCATAAGAAAACTCAACATCTGTTATGACAATTGCATTCACTTTCTCAATAAGCGATACGTCATTAAACTGTGCATTGTAAAAGCTGCCATAGTAGTTAACACGTAACATGCTATTTAAATGGCCTTGCTTTTGAGAATAGGTTAATACGGCTCGGTTATTTGGAATGCCTTCTTCACGCTCTTTGCGAGCATTAACATTCGCAATAGGGCTCTTACTGTCAAAGCCACCTAACTTTGTTTCTGTATAGTTATAGGCGAGTGATACTAAGCTGTTATGGCTAATAAACTCCAATGGCAAACTGGCAACTAAGTCAAATCCCTGTGTTTTTGAGTCAAAATCATTAGCATAATATTGAATACTGGTGACGTTTGATTTAACCCCTGAGGTGGCTAATAATCTTGTATCTACAGCAGTTACATCACTCGAAAATAAAGATAGCCTGTCATCAACATCAATAAGAAAATAATCCAAGGTAATATTTGCTGGTCCTATATCCGATAATAAACCAATACTAAAGCTAGTTGCAGTTTCTGGTTCAAGGCCACCACCAGATCGTGCGACAGCAATCGGACTTAACGCACTCACTAGCTGTGATCGTTGTTGCACTACAACACCATTAACGATTGAATTTGAGGTAGATATGCGTTGCAAAGTAGATTGACCCACAGTCGGAGCCCGAAATGCCGTACTCAGTGTTGAGCGTATGGCTATTTCATCGCTGAGCTGTAATCGGGATGACACTTTCCCGTCAAAAGTATTGCCTATTTTGGCGATATCCTCATACCTGATCGCCAGCGACATAGAGAGCGCTTCTGTGATGTCGCTTTCTATATCTAAATATACGGCATTAGATATGCGATCATTAATACTAGCGGTCTCGGGTGAGAAACCAGGAAAGCCATTTGCTCCGACCGCTTCACTATTATTATCAAAAGGTCCTGCCTGATAAGATGCCGTTTCGCCCGTAACAATCTCAAATTTTTCGAAATGAGTTTGGTAGCCAAAGGCAACATTCAAGTCTGACTCAAAATCAACGTTAATTGGGTAAGTAAAATCAGCGTTAAATACACCTTCAGTTTGTATTTGAGAACCAAGTTCAAAGTCACTGGGTGAATTTTCACCTAATGAAGCATTAACACTATTGCGTAGTTTGTAATCATTGCGATTTCTCCCAACGACCATACTAATATCATATGTTAGATCCGCATTACTTTTAATTAGCGAGCCTCGTAGCCCTACCGCGAGACTTTCATCGGTTACTCTGCCGCCAAATCGTGGAGTAAAGCCACCAGGAAAACGCTCGTTAAAAGCAAAGCAATTGGGATTAGCTGAAACAGCCGCTAAAGCTTCAGCATCACCCGGACTACCAGGAAGAGTGGGGACTGGACAATTACCCGTGTTATTACTCGTCATATCAAAAAATAGTCGTGTGCCATCATTTGGATTCGTAAATACACTTGCTCGGGTATTTGGATTGCGATAATAAAAGCTGCCATCAATATCGCGCTGCGCCCAATTTCCAAACATATAAAGTTGTTGGTATTGGTTTTTAGCGCCAATATCCATCTCCAGATGACCGAATAACTTGATATTGTTGCTAATTTTTGGTGCACCCCAAATAACAACAGGATCTTGTATATCGTCCGCATTGATACCGCTATCAATCAACGACTGTACTGCTGGATCTTGAATGCCACGAGAAGTACTGTCACTTTCTGAAAGTTGGAATGAAAAATTAGCACTACCACTACTACCAATTTGGCTACCTAGAATACCAGACAATTCGAGCGTCGAACCATCTCCAGCGTAGTATTGGCCTGTACTTACTTCAATTCGGCTGATATCTGCACTGTTTTCTAAACGAAAATTAATAACCCCCGCGATGGCATCAGAACCATATTGCGCGGCCGCACCATCACGTAAAACTTCAACACTTTTTAAAGCAATACTCGGAATAGGTTCAAGATCAACACCATGAGCGCCAATATTCAACCCTGAGATAAATTCATAGATCACGCCACTGCGGTGTCGCCGTTTACCATTCACTAATATCAACGTGCTATCGGTTGGCAATCCTCTAAGGTTAGCAGGTCTTACCATAGTACCTGCATCACTAATGGCTTCTTGGCTGGTATTATAAGAAGGAATAACACTCGATAAACTGAATATTAGGTCGTTATTGCCTTGCGAGCTTAAATCACGTTTATTGATGATATCTAATGGCGCTAAAGCACTGCTTGGCGATCTATTGATACGACGAGAGCCAATTATTTGAATACGCTCAGCTTCTACTTCGTTAGTTAATTTTTTTTCTTCACTTATTGCTTGAAAAGAAAAATCTATATCAGGTAAATTAGCAGTAAGAAAATCAGGTCCAAAGAGAATATTATCCATTTGATGTTTGAGATGGTTTTTTAAGAACACATCAATAGCAAAATTTTTACCATTATAGTCATAATTGCTTAGCTCCGAAGACACCGCGATAACACGTTTTTCAGTAGCAAAAGCACTAAGAGGCGTGTTTAAAAGTAACTGCCCTAGAGCATCTTCAAGTGAGTAAGTACCAAAAAGTGGATTACTAACAACAATGATAGAATCATCAAATGGGTATATGAGTGAATAACCCGATATTGTGGCTAATTTATCTAAAGCCTGAGCAGCAGACATGGCAGGGAGTTCAAATTGATAACGCTCCGCGGCTTTACACGCAAAAGCATTACCGAAAAATAGCAAAGAGAATGCAATAATAAATTGACGGTATTTTATTTTTTGTTGTTTTAGTGACCAACTACGCACTTAACAAATATCTCACGTTTTTTATTCTTCACTCAAAAGTGCTCTATCTTGATGGTTATATTATGAACGCAGTTTGACTGGAGTTACTAGTTATTTTTCCTAATTTATTTATTTTGTTAACAATCTAAATCATAAGCTAATCATTAGCTCTCTCGATAATCTGACAATACGACATTAACCCGCTAGCAAAGGCCAAGTTCCGCTTCTAATTTCATACTATATTTTTTTGCAAGTCAGCTTAATAAATACCGCCAATGACGAATAGTAATTCATCTTGTCTACTCACTGAGTGTAATAGCGTTCAAAGTCGCTGTTTCTAATGCAGATAAAGCTATGAATAGTTATCAAGCATTAGACATAAAAAAACCCAGCCAAAGCTGGGTTTTTTATATCAACAATATGCTAACTGATATTAGAAGTTATATGTTGCTTTTACGTAGTAGAAACCACCATTAAAACCAAACGGAGATGTTTCATAATATTTACCACCCCATTGATTATTAACACAACCACCACAACTAGCTGCACCGGCATCGGTGAAGTTTATTTCAGTTGCATCTTGGTCGAACAAGTTTTGCGCGCCAACAGACAACACGATGTCATCTGAAGCAAAGTAACTAAACTCGGCATCAATTGTTACTGCAGCATCGCCAGTATTAACTGTGTCAACGTAGTCAACATGAACACCTTGATATTCGCCATAGTAATTACCACGAATCAAGAAGCTCACTTCATCCCATGATTGTGACCAAGTCAACGTTGCACGGTGATTAGGTAAATCATTTTCTAAACGAGAAACTTTAAAGTCGCCAGTAATCGCTGTGAAGCTATCAACTTCAGTTTTATTGTAGTTGTACGCTAAACTAAACTTGGCATCACCATCAAGTAATTCCATACCGTAGTTAGCGATTAAATCAACACCTGATGTTGTTGTATCAAAATCATTTGTGAAGAAACTTACTAACTGTATTGATTCAACATTGGCTACACCAGCATTGGTTAAAGCTGTTTTATCATCATCTGTTAGTTCATATTTAGTTGATTGAGACACGCGGTCTTCAACTGAAATATTGTAGTAATCAAGCGTAATGAATAGCTCGCCAATATTCCAAACTGCACCTAAAGTATAACTTTGAGATGTTTCTGGTGTTAACTCTGTTGCACCTAACTGTATCGCAATCGGGTTACTCGCTGGTAATAATGCAGAATCAACTAAGGCACCATTTTCCAATGCGGTTTGCACGTTCGAGTAATTAGCTTGACCTACTGTAGGAGCACGGAAACCTGTGCTGATTGAACTACGTAAAGAAAAGTCATCGGTTACATTATATTGTGCTGTAAGCTTGTAGTTAGAGTCACTACCAAATGAGCTGTAGTCTTCATAACGAAGTGCTGCACCTAGTAAAAAGTCTTCTGTTATTTGTGCTTCAGTATCAACATAGAACGCGAAATTTTGGCGAGAATAAACACCAGCAGCTTGAGGCTTAAATCCTGGGAAGCCATTAGAGCCGATACCAAAACCTTGTTCAGTGTATGGACCTGCAGTATATGATGCAACATCACCAGCGGTTACTTCAAATGATTCTGAATGCCATTCATAACCACCAGCAACCATTAATGATTCAAACATATCAACATCAATATCTTTGCTGAAATCAACGTTAAAAGTTTTTTCTAACTGAGTATGTTTACCTGGACTAAAGTCACGCGGAGTTGCAGGACCTAAAGAGGCGTTTAAGGTATCATAAATTACATAAGTAGATTCGTTAAAGCCAACAGAACCACTAACGTCATACATTACACCGTTATCTAGTTCACCACGTGTACCTAAAGTGATTGAGGTATCAATAATATTGCCACCGAAGTTTGGTGTAAAACCACCTGGTAACATTTCGTTGAAACTAAAACAATTGTCATTATTAGCAACATTGTTAATGTAATCGTCTTGCGTTAATACATTAGCGCTAGTCACGTTGACAGGAGAACAGCTGCCTCCAACACCCAAACCGTCTAAATCTGCGATAAGGAGATTTGATACGCCATCACCATCGGTATCACCATTACTATAAACACCACCACGAGTATGCGGATTACGATAATAGAAACCACCGCGAACATCACGCTCAGAGAAGTTACCAAACATGTAGGCTTCGCTATCGTTACCTAAATCTAAACCTGAGTTTACAAAAATAGTGTAGTCATCATTTACTTCAGGAGAACCCCAAATTTGAGCTAAGTCTGATACAGCCGTGTTACCTGCAGCGATAAAAGCTGCTGCGTCAGGGCGTTGTACACTTCGACTAGTTGCATCAGCATTTTTATATTGAAAACTTAAATTCAAAAAGCCGTCTTTCGTTAATGGCATACCAACGTTACCAGATACTTCCATGGTATCGCCGTCGCCTTCATAATAAGAGCCGTAACGAGCAGTTAAAGAGCCACCATCAGCGTCATCTTTTAAAACAAAGTTCATTACACCAGCAATAGCATCAGAGCCATATTGTGCAGCTGCGCCATCACGAAGTACTTCAACTTGTTTTAATGCAACGCTAGGGATAACTGAAATATCAGGACCTTGGGCACCATCATTAATACCGCCACCTAATAATGCAATGACAGAAGCACGATGACGACGTTTGCCGTTAACTAAAATCAAAGTACTGTCAGATGATAAACCACGTAGATTGGCAGGTTTAACTAAACTTGCCGCATCTGAAATAGGGTTTGAGTGGACGTTAAAGGAAGGAACACTGCCTTTTATTAATTCAAGCATGTCGGTATTACCGCCACGCGCTAGTTCTTCTCCACCAATTAAGTCAATTGGTACAGGAGAGTCGTTTACTGAGCGAGGAGCACCACGCGAGCCTACGACAACAATTTTTTCTACATCTTTTTCTGCTTTAATTTTTGCACTATTATCTTCAGCAGCATAAGTAGATGTAGTTCCTAAAGCTAAACTTACAGCAATTGCTAACGTTCCTGTACGGAATTTATTAGACATGTTATTTCCTTCCCGAGTTTTATAATTATTTTGTTTAGTTACTTTTTTTGTAAAAATTTTGCAACTTAACTTAAAGAGCTCGAAGGTATAAAAATCCGTAAAGTTTTTTTAATTAATTTAGGTTTTTATTTTTTTAGTCAATAATATTTTATTTGAATCAATGCGTTGGGACTGAATATTAAATGATAACTCTATCGCTTCAATTAACGCTTCGCTATCGCCTAAGTCAAAACGCCCACTCATTCTTAGTGCGTGTAGCGAAGGATCTTTTAATACAATAGTGATGTCGAGATAGCGATTAATTTCTTCGATAACATCAAACAATGTTTCATTATCAAAAATTAACTTGCCATCAAGCCACGAAAGTTCACGTTGTAAATTTTCTGTTTTAATATGCGTTAAAATTGGCGTTTGGTTATTGTTAGCAATAACTTTCTCACCTTTTACAATAAAGACATCATCTGCTTGAGCTATTGTATTATTCAGCTCTTTAATATCAGACAGTGGGGTATCAGTAGCCACTTTTGACATTTTAACTTTACCATCCGTTACGGTT
>TARA_R110000765_G_scaffold57953_2_pt1 | contig 18668 bp, 29 predicted proteins | sample TARA_R110000765 | Tara Oceans TARA_R110000765 (sample SAMEA4398168) | marine metagenome | biome: Polar Biome; feature: [MES] marine water layer (ENVO:01000295) within the mesopelagic zone...; material: water (ENVO:00002006), including particulate matter (ENVO:01000060) such as...... | reverse complement strand
TTGCGCTTATAATCAATTTCATAAGTTTTGTTTCTACTGTGTTTTAGAAATTTGGTGGAATATCTCCAGACGGTGGAGGAGGAGGCGTATTAATCCAAGTTCTTAATGCTGGGACAGCGGCTGTGATTGAATCCATAGCGGCTTTAACTTCTGGCACTTCGTTAACACATTGCTGTAAACTTTTTCTTCCGTTTGTTCTATTTGGGACGTTAAGGTATTCCACTCCTTGATTATCGGGAGTAGAGTAAATCTCACCACTTGGATTATACGGCAAACACTCAATATTAATGCTTCCTTGACTGTTCCCAGATACAAGGGTTTCTGGCGCATATAGATTAATACTGCGTAGCCAAACATTATCAAATGTTTCTGCTGGTGTGGCTGGAACCACAAAAGGCTCATCTCTTGGGATAGGGTCTCCTAAATTTTTCTTGGGCATACTTATTATACTTTAAACTATTTAAATTTCTATTTTATACTTACACCTGTGTAAATAAAAATGTGAATTTAATTGTTGTTTCCCACTTAACTACAAACGAAGGCTTATATTTTAGGTATCTTACGATTACAGCAAAATCACATTTAAGGATGAATGTTCTGGTGGAAGCAGAAAAGGATCAAACAGATCATTACTATAAATTGCTTAAAAGCAGGGGATTGTATGACGGTGTTTCAGAAATAGTCCCTCCCGAATATAAAGTCGAAGGAGTGAGGCTCGACACCGAGTTAAACTATCCTCTCACCGTAAGAACGGATAAAATTTCTGTGACTAACGTAATGAATCTTATCGAACAAATAAAAGTCTTAGGTTACGTAAAGAATAGTTTGTTTTAATTAATTAAAAAACTTTAAAATTAATTTTTATTCCCTTATTTGCTGAATATCATACGATCTGGGGCTTTTTGCTTGTCGATTTTCTTCACAAAATTCTTTTATGTCTTCAACAGCCGCATAAACTAATTTATCCGCATTTTTATGCTCCTTGCCTCCTGATCTCAAATACACACCGTATTTCATTGGCGGTTTATAGGAGTCAATTAGCCTAGTTTTGATTGTAACGTTGGGGGATACTTTTTTTTCCACAAATTCCCTTAAAGCTTTCATGGAATATATATCAAAACCTCCTTCTACTTCCTTAGCTAAGTAATCGGCTTCTCCATACAGCCACCCCTTTGCTCCACCAACATTATTAAGTTCTAAAGTTACAAATTTATCATCGAATGGGCAGCCACGACCAGAAGTATTCCTGTTTTTTACTTGAACTGGGCGCGTTTTCCCTTGTTTTGGCGTAACAAAACAATCTATAAATCTAACAGTATCATCATGTTGCGTTCCTTTTTGAACTTCATGACCCCTGCTTACCATGAGGTTTTTAAATTTAATTTCCGCTTCTTTTCCAGCCTTTGCTGACGATTTATACGTGTTTAATCTGCTCATTATTTGGCTTTATTTCGTTCGATCTGGGGCTTTCTTTTGTTATTGTTTTTGGCATAATACTGTTTCGATATTCTCTGGTGTCCATTCAGCTGATTCTAGCATTGTCTTTAGTTGTGCTGGTGCTGTATCATAATCCTCTATTAAAACTTTGGCTAGGCTACGTACCTCTATAAGTCTTGCTTTATGTCCCAAAGACCTTGTTGCAACAAGGCTATCTTTGTTCTTGATAGCTCTATAGAAACCTATAAGCTTATCTCTTTGAGTGCTTGGTCCCCAGAACTCTTCTACCGTCTTACTCTCCGTCATCTCCAATTGCTTCTACAGGACATCCTTCCATTGCTTCTAAGCATAATTCTCGTTCTTCTTCGTTCTCTGGCTGCTTAAACACATATGAATATCCTCCGTCTTCATTACGCATAAAGTTGTCTGGCGCTGTCTCTCTACAGAGATCGCAATCGATACATTGGTCGTCGCAATAGAATTCGCCCTTGATGTTATCGGGATATGCATCGGCTATGTCTGCCATTAGGCTCTAATGTGTGGCACTTGGTGCAACAGCAATAGATGCCATTCCCCGTTCTTATCTGGTGTGCTGGGATCTTTCTCCTTCTTTGCTTTCTTTACGCGCTCTACTACAAATCGTCTCTTCTTATCGCCCATTGCGTTGGACGCTTCTCTCTTTGTGATTGATTTATCTTCTGCTGTGAATGTTACCTTCTGGGTTTTTGGCTTTTTTCCTGCGGTAATAACAATGCTTGTTGCTTTGAATGTCTTTTGTAATGCCCCACGGACATATGCTTTACAGCCGCCTCAAGTGATGCCAGTCATTTCAAGTGTGTAATTAGTTTCGTCTCCTTTGACTGTTGCGACCAGTGCGAGAAGACCCAGCGTTGCTAGGATAAGATTTTTCATTACCATATTATATAGTCATTCCCTCTAAGTTCAACTCGTTAGTGTACCAATCATAAACCTTTTTAATCATCAACTTCTCATAGAGAGCTTTATCTAAATCATAATGATTAACATATAATTCTTTACTAACTTTCATCAAAAACTTCAGAGCGGCGTGGGATATTATTGATGGTTTAGATTTGAAGCCTTTAACTTTATAAGTGGCAGACAATCCATCATGAAAATCATAAGTTAAGTTAAAAGAACCAATTAGATTGTTTTGTTCTCCCATCGTGGTTAAAGCTCTCTCAATATTTTTAGCGGCATTTCTATCTATATGGTTAACAACAGTCGATTTACCTACATTCAAAGTTGAAGCAATAGAGGCTATTGAAAATCTTTTAGCCCTCAGTTCAAGGATCTTGTCACCATCTACTGTATAAGATCCAGTTTTTCGCCCAGAGTATTTTTCGGGGCTTTTAGCTCTAGTTCTAGCAATTCCTTTTTCAGCTAACTTTTTATAATAAACACGTTTTTTGTGACCATGAATTTCTGAATGATGCTTTTCACATAAAGTCAAAATATTTATCTCATCGTCTGAACCTCCTAATGATTTTGGTTCCCAATGATGGTGATGTAAATCCTCTTCACTTCCACATATAGCACACAAATTTAATTTCATTACTTATTTGGTCCTGTTTCGTTCGATCTTGGACCTCTCTTCAATTAACATTGCTTTAGCTAAGATGGCATAGTTTACTATGTCATCACAAGCATCCTCTACAGTTTCATCGGATACGGACAATTTTTCGTCATTAGCGAAAGAATTAATCCGTTGAATCTTATCTATCACACGAATCAGTAGCCCCTTAACTGGGTGCATCCCTAATATTTTCGCGGAATTGAAATTAGCAAAGATATCTGTGGCTGTTTTGCCGCCAGTATAGTCATTATTTTTCTTTACCATGATTGATTTGCACTTAGAACAAGTGTCTTCATGGATTTGTAGTAGTTCATTTATGTTCATCCCAATCCTCCTCTTCCATTTCTTCTAACGCTTTGTCTATTTCTTCTTCAGTAGGGTAACGAACCTTATCCTTATCACATTCAGGAATAACTCCAAGCCAACAGATGCTTTTTTCTTCTTCTTTCATATTATGCTCCCCACATTACTAAAATTCTTACCATCTCTGCTTTAAACCAAGGATACATTTGTCCTGCTGGATCTCTATATTGAAGCTCTAAGCTAACCAACTCATTAAAATTACTCGTTTGTAATGGATTGAAAGGACGGAACCAGTCAGCATTAGGGTCAGCTTTACCATTTTCATCGGTTTGTTTGATTTGCAAAATATACCATACAGGTACATCCAGTGTTGAATCGGATATAAACTGAAACTGAATCAACCCCATCTCAGGGAAATGATTGATAGTTATTTCTGGAACTGGAGGGATATTCCCCCAATGATCATCGGCTTTAGCAAATAAGCTAAAAAATAACAGAATCGGAATTAAAAATGCGTTTTTAATCATTCTTAGTTGAGTTTAAAACTAACTCTCCCGTCTTTATATTATAAACAAACAAATCATCATGGTATTCACCATACTCCTTAATGTATTCTTCTGCATCGGCCAATGTAGCTACAATTTCCAGAACTTCATCTGTCTCTTCGTTCTTTATTTTAATCTCGAACTTTGGTTGAGCCGAATTTGGGTTATCTAAAGGGCGAAACTCTAATGGTTTTGGCGGCGTGGGCTGGATTAATTCTTTTATTTGTTTCTCTTCTGAGGAAAAAGAACCTACCGCTATTAACCCCCCAACCAAAATAGTCAATAATATAGCAAGGGTTGATCGATTTATTTTCATGTATTTTTATTTTTTTTATTTATTCTTTCTATGTGGCGATCCCACATCTTGTCAGCGTTAGAGCGCCCATCCTCCTTTTCCGAAGAAGACTCCTGCACATTAAACGCTTGCATCATTAATCTCGTTTTATAAGTTTGTAACAGCGACCTATAAATCTCCAATGGGAAACTAATTAGAACTTCAAAAAATCGAAGTACCGCCAAAAAAATAGCAACCACAACCCCAACAGTTATGCCCGCTAACAGGGCAATCGTGCCATATATTAATTTCGCTATAGTAACCTCACTCATGAATCATAAACAACAGTATAGTTGTCGGGCTTAATTCCCACCACATTAAAACTGATGTACTCGAAAGCCTCCTCAGTAGACATACCATCTCCGTGGAAATGGTCAACCATTTTATCGTGAGAATAAACAATAAAGCCGCGCTGATCTACCCCTATAATGCTTTTGTCTAAACCATCAAACCTAATTGCTTCATCCGCGATGAACAAATCAAGTTCTAATATCTCTTCCCATGTAAGTTTATGAAAGCTCATTCCACGATCACGAGGCGACGAAACTAAAAAGAATCGTAATATTAATATTACGACGATTATCCAGGCGACAAATATTAAGAAATATAACATCGCCGCATACTACCTCCAATTAAGGAGGAGGTCAAATATTTTATTCCTCTTCTTCTTCAGTTGGGACCACTGTAGGTTCTGCAAATTGAGGTTGAGGAGAGTTATCAGAAACTTCCCCTACTTTTTTAGCTAAAATAACAGCAGCTTCCGCAACGTTAAGACCTTGAGCTTTAACAGCTATATCAAGGAGTTGGATTAAAATATTTAATTCGTTATCTGTAAATTCGATAGATTTCATGTCAATATGTAAATTATATTAGATGAACGGGGGTATTCTACTTTTTTTTCTAAATTTAGTGTAATTTATATTTAAAGAAGATATAAAGGATATGGCCAATGAATTAAAAGACAGAATCCACACAAGCACCTCAACAGGTTCAGGAGATTGGGCTTCATTTAGAAGTGAAGTTACAGGGATGTATATAACTGGAGGAGGAACGGGGGTATCGGGAAGTGCGGGTTTTAATTACACCGATTACTCAAATCATCTTATTAGAGAATATAATAAACAAGCTGATATAAGAATTGATAGCTGGACAGGAACAGCAGTCCAAACAACTGGTTTACCCATTAGCCCTTTTGATGCTGGATTTAGATATACGGGAACAGGGAACTTTTCAGAGTATCCTTAATCTATTATAACAGGGTAAGGCAAGAACCAATGTTCGCAGCTATTTAAAACGTCCTGCAATTTCACCATAGACATTAAGTCCTTACGGCTTCTACGGGTGTATACTTTATACAAGCATTGATTAAAACGAGAGACACTAGTATCAAAGTCGCACTTCTCTTGGGCTAGATTGTATAAATCTATATTTTTTGCATGGAGAAAGAAACCCCCGAAATCAAAGGCTATCCATGTGGGAGTTCCCTCTGGGTTGCACCACCCACTTTTTCCTGCGACATTTTTAAATTCCAAAAGGACGAAACCATCTCTAGAGGATTCCTTTAAGGCTTTTAAATCTACGGTTTCTCCATCTACAATATAATCTGTGTGCTGATGAATATCTTGTTTGGCGGAAGCGGGTTTTAATTGCTTGCCCGCTTTTTTGCACGAGAAGAGATAACGCTCTATAGATTTTTTATTTAATTGCGCGGTTTTACTAATATGCCTGTTCCCCGACATACCCTTAGCTCGATCTGACATATAAGACATAGGGTATTATATCGCCAAATAAAGATTTGGCAACGAATAAAAACCCCCAAACCCAAAAGGGGAGGGGGTGTCTAGGGAATTAAGTAAGATTATTCCGCAGACTTCTGCTTGGCTTTCCCAACATTCAATGCGGCCCAATCTATGATTGAATAGATTTTAGACCAAAGTGTTCCTTTTGTGGGAGTCGGAGTGGCGGCAGCGATGGCTGAAGCAAATGCTACAAATGCTGTGACTACCCCGAACCAAGGGTTATCTTCAACTAGTTTAAGAAGTATATCCATAATAAATTTTTAATGGTTGTTAGTAACAATTACACTCAATCGGGATGAGGAAGAACTCTATTTTTCAGTTTTGAGAAAAACTGGTTGCTTTCCCATTCTTCCCGAAACCTCTCTTTATTGGCTTCCCTCCACCTTTCGTAAGATTCTTTTACTGTTTTTAACGCTGTTGAAAACCCCTTCCAATCGCCAACTTTTGTTTCTGATTGTCGGTCCAACTTATAGATTTTAAAGAATTGCCTATATATTTTTAAATGCTCTGGCTCTATATCTTTTAGCTTGTTGTATTTTTCTGGGGGAGACCAATAAGGAACGGCTATTAATTTATTATCTATTTCCCCATCATCTTCAAACCCCAGTATCCCTAATATCCTACAGCTTACTAAAGTGCCTCTGTCTATAGGGTCATGGTTAAAAACCAATACATCTAAAGGATCATTATCTAAAGCTATAGTTTGCGGGACGAATCCATAATTGATAGGATACTGTAAGGAAGATACTAAGCAGCGAGTTAATTCAAAAACATTAAGTTCTTCATTGTATTCATACTTGGTATTTGTCCCTTTAGGTATTTCGATAATACAATTAATATGTTTATAATCGTCGGTTGTAACCTTAATGTCGTTAACTAAATTCACCTGCCCCTACCTTGCCCCCTATATTTTTTCTTATAAAATTTAGAAGATTTGTTTGTGGAGTTTTTATTTTGAGAGTGAACTCCCTTTTTTATTTTCTTTTTCTCCTCGTAAAATAATGATAATTTATTAACCATGAATTCGAACCTGTTTAGGCGCTATTTCTTCCAACTCCTCACAAATCCTGCCCAGTTCAGGAGCTTTCATGTTTGAAGCGTTGTTTTTTAACTTTGTTACTTCCCAGCAAAACTTATCGTAGACATCATCTTGAGTGTGTTTTTGACCTGTTGCCCCATCATATATAAAAGTGTCAAACACTTCATATCTCGAAGAATCTATACATTTCTCAATCGGGTCAAAAAGAGAATTTCCAACTACATAGTTAAAGATATCTCCCTGTTGAACAGTTATTCTCTGTAGTGTAATCATTACAGAGATAATATAAGGTTCTGTCTTTTTATCAATAAAAAATTAGGTAATTCTTATCCTGCTTCTGATCTTCGAAACGTGCCTTTTCTTTTCAAGAACAGACCCTCCCTCGCGACTTCCAGCTCCGTTGGTATTACCTTCTATGGTAACCACATAACCACTTGAATCTATATCTTTTACAGCTAAGGCGATGTGGGAAAATGTAAAAATAACTATATCTCCAGCTTTTATATCTTCATTTGTGGGCTTCCTTAAGTCTACACCGTTTGCAACTTGTTTCTTGGCCCAGTTCTCAAAATCCCAAGCGCCCGCTGTTTGTGGACGTTTAAATGCGACATCCTCACCTTGCATGGCTTCGCGTAAAAGCCAGCAAAGAAACGCAGCACACCAAGGCCAACCTTTATCCGCATCAAGCCATGTAGCTGCTTTATACTGATCTACTCTCGGCCCACAATTGCTTCCATCGACTTCCGATACTCCTATCTCTTCGCGAGCTAGCATTATCATTTTTTGAGGTATTTCTTTCCCGTTCATGATATCTTTTTTGGTTGATAGCTCTGATAGTATAGCATTCCAAGTTACGGGGCCATCCTCCCCATCGGCGCTTACGCCAATAAGACCTTGAACAGCTTTAACTACTTCTTTTTTTCCTTTAAAATTCATTTTAATGACATTTTTTCTTAAAAGAGACACATATTCCTATAACCCCCAAAAGAGCGAGCATTTTAGTAATAGACCCTTTGAAATTTAACATATTATCATCCATTAAATGTTTTACATCATCTAGTGATAACCCAGTTTTATAACCATGTAGTAATAAACCATGCATATCCTTATATATATAAAGGAAGTGATATGCAAAACAAGCCACTATTACCAACATACAATATACTATATACTTCGAATTCATTTCTTTAAAAATTTTGAAGGGCTTTTCTCAAATCTTTGTCCTAACCTTACTATACCTCCAATGACTTCAGGGCTTACTACCCCAATTATACCATAAGTAATAGCTTTTGTAAGGGAGGATACATCGGTTTGCTCTAAAACAAACCAAGCAATACCCGAAGCTATCGCTGCGGTCACAATTCTTTTAAATTGTTGCTTCATCGACAGTTCGTTTTTACCCGATAAAAGTCGTGCAAACATTGCTGCCGCGCCAATTAAAGGGACTAACCATCCTCCATTAAGGAATTCTTTGATTAAGGACTTTTCGGGTTCCATATATAACCCTTAATTACACAAAAAAAGCCTCCCTTGCGGAAGGCTTTTTAAGTTTATTTTATTTTTGTAATTAATTAAAAATCAAATTTAAGACCTGCTCCAGCAATCCATTCGTTTTCAACACCGAAGGAAGAGCCGTCAAAATCATTGTTATTGTATGAAATTTTAGCAGAAACTGACAACTGGTCACTTACTTTGTACCCAGCTTTGATTCCAGCTTCAATAGCGCTGTACTCATCGGCAAGGTTTATAGTAGCAAAAGGAGTAACAGTAAGATCATCTACTGGTACAGCAATTGCACGAGAGAGACCAATCTCAACTCCAAACCAATCGTTTTCAATTTCATGCCAAACAGCAGCATCTACATCCACTAAGGAGTGGCTGTATTTGATACCAGCAGCGATTTCTTCACGATCACCGAAAGAAGAATCGGTTCCCGCAAAACTAATTGCTGCTCCAACTTTCTGTCCTAAAAGATCGATCTCACGACTATAAGTGACTGCGAAATCCTGTTCGAAATCGCCATCAACGTCGTTAAGGTCTACTCCAAAAGACAGATGCCCAGCGGAAAGAGGAGCGCCTAAAGTGAGAGAATACCCGAAGGAATCTTCTCTAGTGGCAAGACCTCTATCTGTTGTGAAGTTACTAACTGATACGCCAGCACTTACATCGATATCGTCTGCAAGAGTTGTGGCGTAAGAATCTGCGCCGCTGTAAGCGACACCCAATGCGGTCAAAAGACCAAGTACTAGTTTTCTCATATAATTGTATTATGAATGTTTTGTAATCTTTTTCAAGATTTAATTTCAATATTTACACATTTTATTCCGTAAAGGTCAAATATTTTACCGCTAAATTTAAAGCGTACTTTTCCCAGCTTAACCTCACTTATTAGAATGATAAATTTCTCTCTCTAATCTGCGGAACCTAGCGTCGGAGTGCCACACCTCGTTTGTAAGTGGGGTATAAACCCCTTCACTCGTTTGAATCGATATCCCTTTTTGCATCTTTAAAGTAGAGGGTTGATAAATGTTCAAACTGTTTACGTTCATAGGAGAGTTGCTGACGCAAGAGGTCGGCCCGATCAGCGCTGCCGCTATCACCATTTTCCCGTAATTTTTCAATTTCTTTAGTAATTTCTTTTTCACGTTCTTGTTTTTCCTTATAAAGATTGTAATAAAATTTTTTGTTTTTTAAAGTTAGGTATAGCTCTAAAGATTTTAAAACTGATTTAACTAACTGGAACATGATTTGATTGTGAAGTCTTGAATATCTCTTTCTCTTCTCCATTCTCATCAACCTCCATCACAGAACCACTAATGGTTTTAGCGCAGTCAATAGCCCAGCTTAAAGACCCTTTTAAAGATGCGTTATACCCATGATGGAACTCGCCTTTTTTAGTATATACTTTGTATTTTTTATTCTTTTTCATTTTGGGGGGTGAATTTAAGGGCTACTTTACCAACTTTACTTTCATTATCCGATAAAAAACCGTGAACGGTTACATAATAAGGGGTGAATTCAAGATTTTTTTCATCTAGCAAATATTTCTTCTCATCAAAAAAGATTTCCCTCAAGGTTTGAGAGTTGGAAGAATTAAAGGTTTCTCCCAAAACCCCAAATTTACCAAGTAAATGCTCCATTGCTTTATTTGCTCCTATAACTTCAAATTTTACTTTCATTTTTTCTAATTTGCACCAAACGATGCTATTATGTTCGTCGTTAAAAATAATAGCCGTTTTGTCATATCTTTCAATCCATTTTTTATATGAAGATACTTTAAACTTTCTCCTAATTTCGCTTTTAAAATATTTTTTATTATTTATAATAGAAGCTTGGCGGAAAATTTCATGTACCCCTTTGATTAATATTTTTGAATTAAAGTTCTTTCTGAACCCAAAAACAAACTCAACGTCTATAAAGTTATCATAATCCCTTAAAAATAATATGACAACCTTTTTTTTATCTTTAGTGGCGAGAAAAACCTGACAAGAATTAACTAAATCTTCAAAGTTTTTTCTGATTTTAGCACGTTTTAACCTAAAGGAAGGGATTTTATGATAATCATAAGGTTTAGATTCTACACAGAATGTAAAGAAATCTTTCCATAACCCTTCTACATCACTAGTAACTTGTGTAATTTTCACTTCTTTTAGTTATTATAATAGGACTAGTGTAAATTTAAACATGGCAGAAGAAGGAAAAAATAAAGTAGCGGAAAGCTTATTAGATTTGCAGCCAACCGCTATTTTAGAATTGTTTAGGGTATTTCCTGACAAGGTCAATAAACCAACTTTATTTTTAGGGTTTCACGGGGGTAGCATATTCGACAAATCAATAACGTGGCAAGGTGTCCAATATCTTCCGCTCGCTATGGAAGGCGAAGGTTTTGACATTTTTGGAGATGGCAAATTAGCTAGACCAAAGCTAAGAGTATTAAACAAAGACTACATTATCACCAATTTTCTGCAAAATTATAATGATCTTGTAAACGCAAAGATTGTCAGGAAAAGGGTCTCTGTTAAGTATTTAGACGATGTAAATTTTGATGGGCCGAACCCCTTTGGAATAGCCGACCCAACAGCCGAATTAACAAACGAAACGTGGTTGGTAGGGCGTAAAACTCAAGAATCTAAAGTATTTGTAGAGCTAGAGCTGGCATCCCCTTTGGATTTAGAAAGTTTTGATGTCAATTATAGAGAGGTTGTATCTAAGTTTTGTTATTGGAAATATAGAGGAGAGGGGTGTCGTTATGCGGGACTCCCCATCGAAAAAGCTGACGAAAGTCCTTTTGTGGATTCTACTGGTGGAACGGTAGTTCCTAGTTACGAACCTCCAACTGGCGCAGGGGGAGTCGTTTCGCCCGTGGGTTTCTTTGAAGACCCCTCCGCCGAATGGTCTGTTAAAAAAAGTTACTCAAAGGGAGATATCACATATTTAAAAAATAATAATGTTTTAATTAGACCGCTTAACGGCAGTGCTAATCAAGAGGGCATACCATCAAAAACTGTTTATGTGTGCGTCGGCTCAAATAGCGGAGAATCCCCAGAAAGTAACCCTTCTTATTGGCAAAAAGATGCATGTAGTAAAAAATTATCAGCTTGCCGAAGAAGATTCAATTCAGCCGAGGCCGTCTCTTATCAAAAAGGTAGCTCCGCAGGAAGTTTTAACTTTGTAAAATTAAGCGGTTTAGACTCATCGAATTTCGCGAGCGAAAATATACCTATAAATTCTGGATTATTTCACACCGAGGCAGAAGCTATAACAGGAGCTTTAACGGGATCGTGGACCGTGCTGGGGTGGGTTAATTTAAATAATATGTCTCCACTGGGTGCAGGAGTATTTAGTACTTCGTCTAGGGATGGAGATCAATGGCCAAACACCAGATTTTTAAACATAAATTATAATAAAGACAGCTTTTCCTCTCAGAATGATGGTTGGATTTCGGCTAATTTTGTAGGGCCAAGTTTAGCTGCGGATGGGGCTGGAGCTGATTACAATCGTTACGATTTAACTTATCAAGATGAAACGGAACCTTTAAATGGTGGGGAAGGAAGACAATGGTATCAATATGTTGTAACTAACGATACGGAAATTGCCAGCGCCATTAATACAAGCGCCAGTACCGTTAGGATCTATGTAAATGGGGAAAAGAGCGCAAAAAAAAGTAATTGGAACAATGAGGTTTTAGAAGACGATCTAGCCAATTTTGCGGGGAATTCAAGCAGAGAAGCTATAACCTTTGATTCTATAAAAGCGCTACCTCAAACTTTTATGTTGGGAGCTGTAGAACAAAGACTTGGAGACGCGGGTTACCCAAGTGCCACCCCCCACATCTCTACCATGAATGGAGCAATAGGCCCGTGGGCATTATGGAGTAGGGCTTTATCTGAGATCGAAATAAATTTTTTATACAAAGAGATTACAATTCCTTGGGGTTCTCACACAGATATTAATAGCGCTTTAACTCATGTGCCGCGCAATTATTCTGAATGCACTGGTCTTTTTTCGGGCGTAACGGGAAATAGCTTAACTGCATGGTGGGACGGGAGTATTGAAGAGATAAGCACCAACGTTACAGGAATGATTGATAGCCATGTAGGAGGGCATTATTTAACGGGAAGCGGGGTTTTTGCAGCGGGGACTGAAAGTTTTGTTGAGACTTCTGTCGAAAATTTTGCTAATCCAACTCCTGTTTATGCGAGGTTTGGTGGATTCCCAGGAACAGATGGATTTAATTATGGCTCACAAAATACACACTAAAGGAGTAAAAAAAGCTTTAACCGCGATAAAGGAAATCGCTCATAAGAATTTTAAAAGGGAAATCTGCGGCTTCTTGGGCTTCGATAAGGAAAAGAAGGAGTATTTAATTCAGCCTGAAGAAAATATTTCTGAAGACCCCTTTAACTTCTTTCTTATTAACCCATTAAGTTATCTTTTGTTTAAAGATGACTACGAAATGATTGGAGTTTTTCATAGCCATATCACAGGAGACGAAAATCCTTCGGAGTTTGATGTCAAAATGTCCGAAAATTGTTGCCAACCTTTTATTATCTATAGTTTAAACAGCAAAAAAATAAATATTTATACGCCTAAAACGAGTGAAGTAGATGTAAATATACTTAACAGGATCAAGGCCGCCGCATGACAACTATCAGATTACATGGAATTTTAGCACAAGAATACTCTGAGGTCTTCTTCATGGAGATTGGAAAGAGCAGCTCCGTATTCTCAGCAATAGATTGCACTCATAAAGGTTTTACTAAGAGGGTAGTGGAATTACAAAGGGAAGGATTTCTTTATGATGTTATAGTTAACAGAACAAAGACTGCGAACCCTCAGGAAATAGACGGTGTAAAAAATCCAGCGACAATCGACCTTGTGCCTGTAATCGTAGGTTCTGGCCCAGCCCTACTATGGATTACGGGGGGTACATTCTGGGCAAACGTAGCTGCCTCGATAGCTTTAGCTGGTATTTCATACGCTTTATCGCCCAAACCTGACACTCAAAATCAAGGGGTGGAAGCTACGGCACAAGCCTCCAAGGGATCTTTTGTTTTTGGTGGTGCAGTTAATACAGCATCTCAAGGTACGCATGTACCTATCGGTTACGGCAGATTAAAAGTAGGCTCTAAGGTTGTACAGGCTACCATAAAATCCTTCCCACAAAATCAACAAACACAAAATGTTCTTACCTCCAACCGCTTAAATAACCCCGAAGAGGAACTCGCCCCATTAAGCGCCATTGTTACAAGTAGAGTTTCAGAAGGATCATGAGCCACATACTAAAAAAGAAGGCTATTGCGGGAGGCGGCAAGAGACAAGAGCAAAAACCCCCTGTTTATAAACCTCCAGCAATGGGGGATTTGCAATACGGGGCTTCTTATAGCTATGCGGAAACCTTAGATTTAATAAGCGATGGGCCAATCGAAGGTCTGGTTAATCAAAACGGAATTGTATTGAAAGAGGGATTAAAGATGCTTCAGGGGATATATTTAAATGATACCCCTGTGGCTGTAACTGATGGACTGGACGATTCAACCTCCAGAACAGCTATTTCTGAAAACGAAGAAAATCAACTGGAATCCAATCCCATAAATATCACTTCTAATGGAGCGACTAATTGTAAAACCTTTTTTCTCAATTTACAGGACGCTTTGGATTCTTATAACCCAAACGGAAAAATCTCTGCACTTAAAGCCAATAATGCGGAAGGGGCTGAATGGGCAGATGAGTTCTCGGCAGCACCCAGTGCTAACATGCTTTATTATAGGCAAAGAACACAAAATAGTGGGGGAAAGAGGGTAGTAGGAACGCTCATTGGAGGCAATGAGCCTACTGTTCCAAGCACCACGATTGATGATATACATGTTCTTGCGAGAGCTTATATAGAAGATTTTTATTTTTGGTTAAACTTCAAGCGTGACTCCGCAATTAGACCAGTAGCAGGTACTAGTATCGACTACGCAGCTTATAGGCACACATCCAATAGGCGGAATTTTGATGGTATTTATTGGACAGACAGCAACGAAGGAAGCACTAACTGGAAGAGTAGATCAAATAGTTCTAAGTTTTTCTTTGGGTTTCAATATATCCCAGTTTGGCATGGCGATAAATCATTCTCGGAGACCAGATTCCGAGCTAATGATTTAGTTCAAGATAATTTAAATACAATTTTAGAATTATACACTTTAAATAACGCAGGAAATTCTAATATCGACATCGCGGGAACCGCTTCTTTAAATAAATTTCAAAGAGACCTAGCTTCAAAAGCTTTATCTAAATTAGGTTGGGATGGAAGAGGTGTAAAAGAGTTGTTAGCAAAATTTTTAAAGGATGGCGTTTCGGTCGAAAAGGAAAGTTCTGAATTTTTTATAATAATTAAACCTGAGTTAGCTGCGGGGTTAAGTGGTAATATTGCTAGAGGAGATAGCCTTGCTCCTTATTCGTCCACTTTGTATGGAACCACATCCCAGTGGAATATTTCTTATTCCTTAAAGAATCAAGGTGCTAAAATTATTGATTGTACTTGCCCAGAAATAGACGCAGCTGGAACCTTAACAGGTAAGATGCATGGGTTTGTATTAATTGCTTTCCCAGCTTGGAACACCAAAAAAAATCTAACACGATCTGGAGGAGGAGAAAGTTGGGGTTACAGCAACTCGTTATTTGTTGACAGCTATATAATAGACATTTTAAAAGACCTTCAGGGTTTAAAGTACGCAAGACAAGCGATACAATTAGGAACAACCAATGATTATCAGTTTGATGAGTTAAAATTTAACTTCTCTAATGTTTTATCTGAGTTTAGAAACGGAGAAGAAGGACAACAACCGTTTTCTTATTTTAGTAAAATATTCATTGATCATGCATACGGCGGACCCCTTTATGGACCTTTTTCAACATCCATTAAAGCTCCACAAAAAATCAAAGAAGACTCTAATATGCTGGATAAGAGGAGGCTTTTAAATAGTGTTGAGAGCGCTCAATTTAACTTATCTATAGAAGCAGACGGATTGCCACTTGATGAGGGAAGTGAAGATATAAGGGAATCAGGAACAAAACCAAGAAACTATAGTGAATGGGCCAATAACTCCTTAAGGAATTGGGATGAAAAAGCGGTTTCTATAACCCATACAGTTCTCAACCCTAACGTCGAATCTGTTTTTGTAACCCTAAACATTTCTTCATTAAAGGATACTTTAACTAAAAATGTCGAAGACGTAAGGTCTGGGAAAGAAAAGAAGAAACTGGATATAGGAACTGTCTTCCCTTCTGTTCTAAACGTAAGAGTAGAAACAGGGATCGTGGGGACCAACGGGGAAAACAAGGTTTCCTTAAAACGTGACTTCAGAATTGTAGCTTTAGTGGAAGGGGGAACCTTGGTTGACCTTGGCAACCCTGACTACCAAGGTAGCAGTAAAGATTATGTTATATCCTTACAAAATAATGGTTCGAAGACTTTAAACCAACCCTTCGCTCTTCCACCTCTCCCTAATCAAACCATTCAAACGTTAACCAGTGACGGTGAAAGAGGTATAGAATCTTCCGCCGTAGACACCCTCCAAAAAAGATTTGTTAGGGTTACTAAATTATCACATGAAACAAATTCTGTTTTATTAACTAAGGATGTTTCGCTTCAAAAAGTGACCGAAATAATAGCTGTTGATTTACCTTATCCTTTTTCTGCCGTCGTGGGTACAAAGTTAGATTCTAGGGCTTTTGGCTCAATCCCTAATAGAACTTATGATTGTAAACTAAAAAAAGTAAAAGTACCTAGTAATTATTTTCCCACTAAAGTCGGAGGCGTGGATAAAAGGTATTATAAAACCGCTTCAAACTTTTATGACACCCTTAAGCGCGATAAATTGGTTTACGACGGTGATTGGGATGGAACTTTTCACGATGAATTAAAATGGACTGACAATCCAGCTTGGATTTTATACGACCTGTTAACAAGCTCCCGTTATGGAATGGGTCAACATATTGACGAAACAACTATAAACAAATGGCAGCTTTATAAAATAGGAAGATTCTGCGATGCGGTTAATGACGAGGGTTATTTCGAAGGGGTTACTGATGGTCGTGGAGGTAAAGAGCCAAGGTTTTCCTGTAATATTGTTTTTGAAAAAGGCGAAAAAATATTTGATGCCATTAACACGATTGCCTCACTATTTAGAGGGAAAGTATTTTTTGGCAACTCGGAAATAAATTTTGTAGATGACCGCCCTAGATCCACGGTTAATCTATTCACCAATGAAAGTGTAAAAGATGGATCTTTTCATTATTCTAATAACAGGCGCGATCAACAATTTAATACAATTGAGGTGGCCTACAAAGATAGGTTTGATAACTTTCTGCCAAAAATTGAAGTTGTAGAAGAGGAAGAAGATATTCGCCAAAGGGGCGTTTTTAAAAAAAGAATAGAAGCCATCGGCGTAACATCTCGTGCCATGGCAAGAAGAGTGGGTCAACATGAAGTGTTCTCTAAAATAAAAGAAAACCAACAAGTAGCATTTACGGCAGGGCTAGAAAGTTTACTTTGCCAACCTGGAGATTTAATTGTTGTCGAAGATGAATTAAAAACATTAAAAAGTAATTTTGGGAAAGTATTATCTATAAATACAAGTGATGAGACTATTAGATTAAGTAACACTTTTGAAAGCTCCGATATGAATGGAGTGTTAACGGTTTATCAACCCACAGGAAGGGATACGATACAGGATGTGGATGATTTAGCGCTTATTAACAGGCATAGATATTACGACTTTACTATAACAGGGACTTCTAATTCATCTTTTAATGCTGATTATACTGGTAGTTATAGTTTTTCTGGATATACCGCTGGTTTTAGCGACGCTTCTGGACTCACAAGTGGAGAAACTAGATATGAAGAATACGCTTTATATACGGGAACAGGAGCTAATCTCCTCTATTTCACCACTGACGTAACAGGATGGATGTTTGGAAGCGGAAATGCTGTATCTCTTGATTCTGGCGATTGGATAGCTGTGGATACGGGCGCTCAAGATATAACAGTTTTGAATACAGGGTTCATAATTCCCGTTGATATGAACCAAGCTAGTAAACGAGCAGCAGCAGGAGGAGTGAATTTCTCTGGTGCAATAAGTGGGCTAACTCAACCAACTGACGGAGTTTTAAATAGTGAAATTTCAGCTGTTTCCCCTAATCAATTAACGAAACTAACTGTAACTGGAGTAACTATAAGTAACCCCGCCGAATTAGAGGCTTCAGGATTTAATCCTTATGGAACTGTTGTTTCAGGAGTAGATAAGCCTGAATTGCTACCATTCATTAAACTGGGTAGCCCAGCTAAATTTGATCTTAGTGACGCTAGCCCTTTTATTTATAAAGTTCTTTCCCTTCAAGAGCAAGCCCCCAACGAGTACTTGGTTAATGCCTCTAAATATGAAACAGGTAAATTTAATTTAATTGAAAATGATATTAGTATTGAACCTCTTGCTGATACTTTTAGCTATAAGGTAGGTCAAACAATAAATGACACATACTACAATACTTTAGCCGCCCCAGTTTTAACTAGCGTAAATACAGGAGTACCGAACTTAGCTACTCAAACTTTTCCTGTTACTGGACAATGGAGTCCTGTTAGTAATTCGACTGGTTATAATGTTATTTTGACTTTCCCGAACGGCCAAACACAAGAACAGTCGGTTGAATTATCGGGCGCAAAATTCACAGGTATTAATAGCGTGGGGGTTTTCAATTACAGTGTAAACGCCGTAGGAAATAAAGGCGGAGATGGAGGGAATGCTTATTTTGATTCCTCTTACGACCACTCTGGAATTTTTATAGTGTACGAGGAATTATTAACTTTTAGTAAATCATTTATCGATAAGATAACAATTTTGTAAAATGAGCTTTCTCCCAATACATTTATCACCATCTGGAGCAGAGATATATTATTCTGGTGCTTACGCTGATGCCACGGGGGCTACGGGAGTGGGGGGGCAATATCGGGAATCTGGATCTTATTATGCTTGGAACCAAGTAGAATTTAAAAATGCAGGTACAAAAGTAGGTATTGGAAGCGCTCTTCCAACAGGTAGCGATATAACAACCAGCGTAAATTATTCTTTAG
>TARA_R110000765_G_scaffold18661_5_pt1 | contig 18676 bp, 14 predicted proteins | sample TARA_R110000765 | Tara Oceans TARA_R110000765 (sample SAMEA4398168) | marine metagenome | biome: Polar Biome; feature: [MES] marine water layer (ENVO:01000295) within the mesopelagic zone...; material: water (ENVO:00002006), including particulate matter (ENVO:01000060) such as...... | reverse complement strand
ATTATAAACGGCTTGCTATGCAAGAGGAGTCCATATACGTTCCTCAACATTTTAGCAAACAATTTTATGCCTGTTATTAGGGCGTTATCGATACAAAATCTAATTCAAAGTTCTGTTCTACGCTAGTAACCTAATGACCGCTTTGTGGCATAAGTGACGGTTAAACCTAACCCCATCAAGCGACTTTATTTTGGGCTTGCTTTGAAGTCCCTATGTTAAATTTATTAAAGCATAAATATTAACTGATGATTTTTTAATACTATTTAAAATCAATAGTGTATTAGCTAATTCACTAATATTTAGTGAAATCAGAAGATAAAAAATTTACATATAGTAAAAACAATATAAACTGTATATTAATACAGTTGTGGTACTTGGTGGTTGATATGTTAGGAAAAGTTGAAAAATGTGGGCAGAGTGACATAAAACTCGTTTCAACAGCCTTAATGCTTGCTGCAAAAGGGCATGCTGAACAACAACGTAAATCTGATAACTCGCCTTACATAAATCATCTTATTGAAGTTATGTCATTATTAGTGGAATTAGCCCATGAAACTGCCCCGAGTGTTTTATGTGCTGCAATTTTACATGACAGCTTGGAGGATACCAATATTACCCAAAGTACAATCTTGAGTGAGTTTGGTGTTGAAACATTGGAAATGGTTAAAGCCCTAACTGATGATAAATCACTGTCTTTAGAAATAAGACGTCAGCATATTTTAGATAAACTACCTACTGCTAGCGACAACATTCGGCGCATTAAGCTGGCTGATGTGTGCTCTAATGCATCAGCTATTCCTGTTACTTGGGACGAACAGCGACTTACAGATTACTTCTTATGGCTCGACCAGGTCGCAGCACTATGCAGAGAGTCTTCTGAAGTGCTTTATCAAGAATATTTAGTTAGAAGAACTAATTTCACATCCTAGAATATTTAACTAATTTGGTTCAGCTCTATACGTTACATGGTCCAACTGTTATGCCTAAACCTAGTTCACAACAAATTATAAAGTAGGGTCAGATACACATTAAATTTCAAGGATATTATTACTCAAAGTAAACAACCCTCAGACACATATAATACAAGGTTTTAGGGTATTCTTTTCAAAGAGTTAAATGGATAAATGTTGTTAATGTGTACCTGACCCTAATTAATCTACTTAAAGTAAACAACCCTCAGACACATATAATACAAGGTTTTAGGGTATTCTTTTCAAAGAGTTAAATGGATAAATGTTGTTAATGTGTACCTGACCCTAATTAATCTACTTAAAGTAAACAACCCTCAGACACATATAATACAAGGTTTTAGGGTGTTCTTTTCAAAGAGTTAAATGGATAAATGTTGTTAATGTGTACCTGACCCTAATTAATCTAATATACCTTCGAAGTTTGTGGTGAGACTTAGCCAGCTTACGTCGCTAAAATTTATTATGGGTGGCATAGTTAATATTTTAAGGAAACTTGGTACAATGCTATTTTTTGATTTTAGGTAGCTAATGAATAAAGGTAATGAGCCGCTTCACGGCATAAAACTTGAACAAATCCTCACTGAACTTGAGAAAGAAGTTGGTTGGGATAAGATGGGTGAGTTACTTAATATTCGTTGTTTTACTAATAAACCGCGTCTTAAATCAAGTTTGAAATTTCTCCGTACAACCCCTTGGGCACGCAGTAGAGTTGAAATTTTATATCTGAAAACATTTTGCAGTAAGCATAAAGCCACTGGGAATGTGATCAGGGGCATACTCTCTCAAAAAACAGCCGTAGTAGAAAAGACCTCCAGCAAACCTGCACCTTTTGTTTGGCCAACATTGGAAGATAAATAAACGTGATAACTAGCATTGAAGTTAATGCTGTTCAATATCACTGTTTGGCTGTTTAAGTCTCGATGTCGTGTTGTTAGATTTAAATTAGCCAAACTTATCAAGCCATCCGTAATAACTTCTTGTTAACTAAAATAATGTCTTATCTTGTTTAATTGAGTAAATAGGTTTTACTTTTAATTGTCACTAAATCACTTATCATGACATTAGTCGAGTTCATAAGGAGTAACAATTATGCCACCACTAAAACAGATAAAATTACTTAAGATCAAGCTACTTAACATTAGGTTACGAAAAAAACTGTTGATGCCATTTTGGGCTTGTGTATTTATGCCTTTTTTCGTTAATAGCGCTGAAGTAACAAAGACAAAACTTGTTTCGCAGTTGTATTTTGCTGACTCAGGTATTCTTTGGGGCATGGCGTGGATACCCAATGGTGATTTGTTAATTACCTTGCGCAGTGGCGAGTTAAAAGTCGTAAAAAAGGGTAGTGGTAGTGCAGAGAGTGTTACGGGTTTGCCAAAGGTAGTTACTGGAGGTCAAGGCGGTTTACTTGATATTGCTTTACACCCCGACTATGCCAATAACGCTTGGCTGTATTTGTCTTACGTAAAAGCTGACGACAACGGCAATAAAAGTACCGCCATTATGCGGGCAAAGTTCGATGGTAAAAGCCTAAGCGAACAAGAAGATATTTATATTGCTCAAGCTTACGGTAAAAAAAATTCTCATTTTGGCAGCCGATTAGCGTTTGATAATGAAGGTTATTTGTATTTTTCTATTGGTGATAGAGGCCAAAGAGATATTAACCCTCAAGATATTACCCGTGATGCTGGTAAAGTATATCGGTTATATGATGATGGTCGTATACCTGATGATAACCCCTTTGTTAAAACTAACGGCGCTAAAACTGCAATTTATTCCTATGGTCATCGAAACCCGCAAGGTATGGCCAAGCACCCTGTAACAGGCGATATTTTTAGCCATGAGCACGGTCCGCGTGGTGGTGATGAAGTTAATCTTATTGCTAAAGGTAAAAATTATGGCTGGCCAGTGATTAGTTATGGTATTAATTATTCAGGTACTTCTTTTACCGACTTAACGAAAAAGCAGGGTATGGAGCAACCTCTATGGTACTGGGATCCATCAATAGCACCTTCAGGTATGACGTTTGTAACCAGTGACAAGTATCCTAATTGGCAAGGCAATATTCTGGTTGGTTCATTAAAGTTTGGTCAGGTCATTATGCTAACACTTGATGGTAACCAAATTGTTAAGGCGGAAATAGTTAAAGATGATCTAAGCCGTGTGCGTAATGTAAAACAAGGACCCGATGGCTATATCTATGTTGCGGTAGATGGTCAGGGAATTTATAGATTAATACTTGAATAGTTAAAGGCGCTTAAGCGCCTTTATTGATTTAACTGCAAGCGAAGCGAGCGTGAGCTAAGGGCAAACTCATTTTTTTAGTTCACTGCTTGTTTAGCTCAGTTAACCACAGTTAATAACTAGAAAAAAATCCATCTTACTGCTAAGGTTTTTAACACCCAAACGCTTAAGAGTGCGCCATATGTTTCCGCTTTATTTAAGAAAAAAATTCCATTCATCTTTCATATTAATAGCCTTAATAGTACTGACAAGTTGGTCTGCGACAGCAGTTTCAAAGGTGTTTCCTAATGCATTTCCTAAAGCATGGATAAATGGTGTTAATTGCGCGACAGAAGCTAAGGGGCAAGTGCATCAGTACGATGAAAATCTATTTATTATACGCCAGTCAGTGTGTACTAATTTTGAAGCCCCTTTTATCTATTTGTTGTTTGGTAAAAACAAAGTATTAATGCAAGATTCTGGCGCATCAGACTTTGGTCAACGCCAAATAGTCGATAATGTTATCAAACAGTGGTTAATTGATAACGAGCTCAACACCATTGAGCTTATTGTTAGTCATAGCCACGGACATGGTGACCATGTAGCGGGCGATAGCTTATTTATAGACAGACCTAATACGCAAATAATTGGCAAAGATCTTGACTCGGTTAAGCGTTTCTTTGGTTTTAATCATTGGCCAGATGGCATGTATCAATTAGATTTGGGCGGTCGGCGCATTGATATTTTACCATTACCAGGACACCAAGATGCTCACCTAGCGTTATATGATTATGAAACTCAGATTTTGTTTACCGGAGATTCTTTATATCCCGGACGCATTTACTTTAAACAGGAAAATTTTGAGGCTTTTAGTCAGAGCATGAAAAAGTTGTACAAATATGCTCAAACAAAAACAGTAAAGCACATTTTAGGTACTCATATTGAGATGACACAACAACCAGGTGTCGACTATCCATTTACAGCCAAAGCGCATAAAAATGAGCGTAAATTAGAATTAACAATACAGCACCTAGAACAGTTAGTTAACTGGTTACCAAACGCAAAGTTGCCAGTAAAAAAGCAAGTGTTTGATGATTTCATTCTTTATCCAATTAACTAAATGAATAAGCTTGTTAATAACTGGACTTAGATCCACATGTTTATACCGAGCTAGTTTTCGTAATTATTAACGTAATTTCAATAGCAGAATTTTTCTGGTTAAAACTACATAACTTGTTAAGTCAGTGTCGGCGACTGTTTACTTTTAGCTGCCAAATAACTAAATTTTGTGTTTTCTGGCTAAGTCGAGTTTTTATTTCTACTATTAAATTACTTTGAGGTGACATAAATAACGCTTTAATAATAATTATTAAAAATAGGACAGCGGATGTGTATTGGGATAAATGTTTGCCGCATACATACTCTGGTGCTATTGAGTGCATGTAGCTCGGTAAATGAAAGCAAACATTCAACACAAGCAAAGCCTTCTGAGTCATCTGCTGTAAAAGCTGAAAACTTAAATAAGCCAACCATCCCCAACTTGTATGGTATTCCCTCAAATACGTCGCTTAAATTGGTTCATAACAGCGGCAACAATCAAGTAAAGTCGAAAGTAGAAAATCCCCAAGCTGCTTTTTATGCTGATATTGACAATTGCGGTATAGATAACACCACCAAAAAACAAAAATCCTTTGCTTTAAAAGACTTAATGTTGGAAGAAATTCGCTTGTCTAATCATGACTTGTCGAGCATGGCAATGACCTTAAACCTTATGGGATATAAAGTGTTAGACGCTAGCGTCGAATCAGCAAGTCAGTTTAATTGTGATGAACTTCCGGTTATTGTTTTACCTTCTCAAGCGAATAATCTTAAAGTAGCTTTTGGTGAAAATAATAGCGAGGGATATAACATATCAGATGCGGGTGGCACTAAAATTAGCCCGCTTGGCACGTCAAATGTCGCAGAGCTTGACCGCTTACTGGTTTATTATCATCCATCGAAAGCCAATAAATTTGAAAAACTTAAATGGTTAGTTTATGAAAAGCTTGATGTGCCGGCACCACAGGTTTATATCGAAACTATGGTGTTAGAAATTAGAGAAGAAGACAGTCAAGAGTTTGGTATTCAATACGATAAAGTTAATGGTGATAAATCAATTTCTATTGGTAGTTTAATGCCAGGATTAGACACCTTTAATTATTTGAAAAATTCTATTATCGATCCACTTAATGGTGAAAATGTATATTCGCCTGGCCAGCAAGAACGGGTATATTTAAAAGCTATGATTGAAGAGGGTAAAGCTGAAGTGCTGTCGCGACCCAGTGTACTAGCAGTAAGTAACAGGCAAGCTTTTATTCAAATTGTTGATGTTATTCAGTCGCCAGAATTACGCAGTACGCTTAGTCAAACAGGAGGATTGCAAGTTAGTTCTTATGAATTTAGCCCGTTGTTGATAGGTATAACCTTAAATTTAAAACCTAGGGTTTCAGCTGACAGAAGATGGTTAACTTTAGAGCTTGATATTACCGTTGAGTCTGAAGATGACGAAAATAATGGTGAAGTTTATGCCCCTACTGAAGAAGGAGGGCGTGTGCTTTTGGCTGAAAAACAAGGGTCATCAAGCAAGAAAGTACGAACATTTGCACGTATCCCTGACAGAACACCGATCATTATTGGTGGTTTAGTCAGTAAAAGCATGGAAGAGCGCGAAGGAAAGGTTCCCTTACTTGGCGATATTCCGGTGATAGGTAAGTTATTTACCTCGGTGGATGATGAAATTCAGCGGCGTGAACTTATTATTGTTTTAACACCGTATATTTTGTCTGAAGATTCGCATAGCATTATGTCTAATGGACCTAATGAAAGCGTAACGAAAAAAAGTAAAGAGTCAGTTTTATTTAATTAATGGCTGGTCGTGTAAACTTAACTTTGTCTTTTAAATCTATAGCTTGAAAAAATAAAGTGTATATCGAAGGTTATAGTGTTTTTTCGTACGCTGTTATTTTTTGTCGAGAATCAATGGGGTTAGGTTTATTGATTCTTAGCTGCGAGCAATCTAAGTAAGCATCAATTTAATTCATATATTTTACTGGTTGGCCGTTATTATTTGATGGTTATTCCAATTAACTATTCATCTGCTTTTTCTTCATCAAGAATGACAACTCTTATTATGGTGATCATTTTTTTCGGCACTGTGGTGTAGCCTAATTGTTCACTGTAACCCACTTCTACTTGTGCGATCGCTTCTAATACTTCATAGCCTTCAATAACTTCGCCAAATACAGCATAGCCCCACGAGCTGCCTGGGTCTAAATTGGTATTGTCATTAAGGTTAATAAAAAATTGGCTGGTTGCAGAATGCGCGTCGTTAAGCTGTTTCGCCATCGCGATTGTGCCTTCGCTGTTTGTTAAACCGTTGCCTGATTCATTAAAAATAGGCTCGTCGGACTCAATTTCAGTGTAGTTAGTCATAAAACCACCAGCCTGAATCAGATAGCCTTCTTCAACACGGTGGATTAACGTTTTATCATATTGTCCTCGGGTGATATAACCTAAGAAATTATTAGCCGCAATTTTCGATCGGTAACGGTCAAGCTCAATAATGATATTGCCCATATTGGTTTCTATACGCACTTTCGGAGATAAGTTACTCGGTTGAATATATTGTCCCTGTGTATTTGTAGCAAACACTTGTAATGAGATAAATAAGCTAAGTAAAACAAGTAAATTTTTGATCACGTGATTACCTTTATATATTGTGCGATAGACGAAAAGTTGAGGTATTTTAGCCATTATTTATGTCATTAAGCAAAGCTCAGCAATTTAACGGGTCAATGAGGTTAGCGTTATGGCTATTTTATTTTTACTTAATAAAAACAGAAAAACCGAAAAGCCTTATCATTAAGTTTTTCGGTTTTTGTAGTTATAACATGTTGAATGTTATTTTTAAAATCTACTATGTAAACTCGACTAATAGTAAAACTTTGCCTAATTAAACTGAAGTAGGTTTTCTTTTCACTCGTTCAGCTGAAGGTTTAGTTACCGTTTCTGATGAAGTAACCGGCGCTTTACTGTTAGCTCTTTTTTTCTTTTTTGCATTTTTAGTCGCTGAAACAACGGTATTAATGAACTCTGCTGATTTTTGAGCAGGGTTATAAGCGATTTTAATAGCTTTACCGTTTAGTTCGATAATATCGCCGTGGCGAATTTTTTTACGCTTTTGCACGGTAACTTCGTTATTTACTTTAATATTACCTTCACTGATCATGGTTTTAGCTTCGCCGCCACCGCCAACCATATTGGCAATTTTAAGTAATTTATAAAGTTCTATAGGTTCAACACAAATGTCGTAAGTTGAGTGTGCAGACATGAAATACGCCTAATAATTTTCAATTAATAATATGGTTATATTCTAGCATATATAACCGTTATTGAATAAAGCGAAATAACAAAACATCCACTTTCCTAAATACAATAATGAGTGAAGTATTAGAAATTGAGAACATCAGGATCGCTTTTGCTTTATTAAAAACACAATTTTAGTGGCATAGTTAATTAGTAATGCAATGTCACTTATATTTTTTCAATAAACCCAGTATTGTTTAAAGAAAAAACGCAGTAGTAAACTGCGCTTTATGTTTGTACAGATACAAGCCTGCGTATCTATAGCGGGGGGAGCTTGCTTAAGCCATTAGCCCGTTAATACTTGGCTGTGAACTTGCTCATTTAATACCACTACTTCTGCACGTTTGAAGAAGTTAAAGTCGGTAGCAGTCGCTAGAGTGTATGCACCCATCATTCGACTGATAATTAAATCACCATTGTTTAGCTTAGGTAACATAATTGATTCGCTTACTACGTCAATACTGTCGCATGTTGGGCCTGCTAGTACTGAGTCAAAACGCATCCCGTCTTGTTTTGCACTATCGATTGGGTATGCTGCTTCATCAAACATTAAGCCGCTGAACGAGCCGTAAATACCGTCATCTAAGTAGTACCATGTTTTACCTTCACGCACAGATTGACCCATTACAGATGCCACGCTAGTTACACAGCTTGCAACAATAAAGCGGCCAGGCTCTGCTAGTATTTGCATGGTTTCTGGCAATTGTGCAAGGGCAACATTAATTGGCGCGCAAAACACATCAATTGGCAATACATCCGCGCTGTAAGGCACCGGAAATCCACCACCAATGTCTAATGTGCTCAATGCAGGCAAACCAAGCTCACTAACTTGTGCAATAACTTTTGCACAAGCGTTAATCGCATCAACATACTTAGTTGGGCTAGCTGTTTGCGAACCAACATGGAACGATAAACCTTTAATACGAATGCCTAATTGTTGTGCGTAAGTAATAATTTCGATTGCCATTTCTGGGCTACAACCAAACTTTTTAGATAAATCAGCAAAGGCATCTTTATTGCGAAAGCTTAAACGTACTAAAATTTCTGCTTGGTCTTTATAAGCAATAAATTTTTCTAATTCGTTGATGTTATCAACCACAAATACTGTGCAGCCGTAGGCTAATGCATCACGAATGTCACTATCGCGCTTAATTGGGTGCGTGTGAATGGTGCGCTCGCTTGGTACGCCTTCACTTGCAACTAAATCAACTTCTCCGCTGGTGGCTAAATCAAAGCTCGCGCCTTCAGCTAGCAATGTGCGAACAACTGCCGCTAATGGCAAAGGTTTTAATGCAAAGTGCAGGGTAACATTAGGTAATGCGTTTTTAAGTGCATGGTATTGGCGACGAATAGCTTCGCAGTCAAGTACCATTAAAGGCGCGCCAAATTGTGCTGCTAGTTGTTCAACTTCTTGATTAGATGGTTGTGTATAAGCAAAGCATTCACTTTGGTTAGCCGCAACCGTTGCTGCAGGTACTTTGATTTTGAAGTCTTTTAATTGTGTTGATAAAGCCATGGTATTCTCCGAGTAAAAGAACGTATCTATTACGTCCTAAGCAACTGCTCGGATAATATTTATCTGCGAGTCAGTTAAGTGATATTAATAGTGCTTATGCACAGTCAAATTCACTCTTGGATAGTTGCTCATTTGCCTTGCTACAAACTAAATTTGTAATGTACTCGGATTGGCTATCATCAAGAAGCGGCGAGATAATAATGTGCGTTTTTAATTTGTGCAACATTTAATTTTAGAAAATGATAAAATTATTTTATTTATATTTAAATCAATATATTACGTGTGGCTTTAGAAGCTGTGTTTTTTTAATAAATGTGATTAATTGAAACTTTATTGCACAAATAAGCAAAAATTAGCTTTTGAACTACGGTAAATGTATGGCGTTATAAGCTGATCATTGTGAGGAGATAAAACTACTACAGTAAGTATTTTTATATCAAGTTTGCTAAGAAAATATTGTTTTTCAGTTTATGGGCTTATAGAACGTTGCATGCAAAAGTTGCTAGGTTTATGCTGTTAATTATAAGAAACCGGTGCCGATGAGAGATTAATGTTGGCAAAACTTTAGCGTTTAACACAGGTTAAGTATTGGTAATGTCGGTAAATAAACAAGATCAAAAACAGAGCATTCTCTCTCGTATTGGCAATGCGTTTGGCGATAAATTAGCTACGTTTTTAAATAAGCCTCGTGACTCATACACTACATTTAGTACGCTTTCGATTGAGCAGTTAAATGAGAGTCTTTTGCCGGGTGATTTGCTGTTGATAGAAGGCGATAGTCGCATAAGTACTGCTATTAAATATTTAACGCAGTCTACTTGGTCTCATGTTTGTATTTATATTGGCGATAAACCTAACATGTTACCCTTGTTAGAGGCTGATTTAGTTGATGGCGTTTGTACTGTTCCGTTAGAAAAATACGCTGGATTTAATATGCGTATTTGTCGTCCGTTTGGCCTGACAAAAAAGGATAATGAAGCGTTATTAGCATTTGTTACTTCTCGCATTGGCATGCAATACGACACAAAAAATATTATCGATTTGATGCGATATTTACTGCCAACGCCGCCAGTGCCTCTTCATTTTCGACGTAGATTACTCGAGTTTGGTAGTGGTGATCCAACTAAGGCGATTTGCTCTACTTTAATTGCACAGGCTTTTCAGTCTATTCGTTATCCTATTTTACCTTTAAAAATTCAAGAGGATAAAATGACAGAAACCGCAGAATTACCTGCACGCGGTTTTTCACGGTTGAAGCCTAAAATTTTTACCAATAGTCGTTTAGAAAAAAAACATTACAGCCACTTTATTCCAAGAGATTTTGACTTGTCGCCATATTTTGAAATTGTAAAACCAACGCTTAAAAAAGGTTTTAATTATAAGGATATTCAGTGGGTGGACCAAAACCAAGATGATACTCGGCAGTCTCATGCAAAATAAGCGTTAAATGGGGTCAGGTGCATTTTATATATTGCCATGACGCTGACCCTTACAATTTAACTTCAACTTCAACTTATTCCTTTAAAGCAGTTACTTTCAAGTGATTACTTTATATCAATTACTTTTGAAACACCTCTATCGCGTGAGTCTGAGGCTGGAATAAGTTGTTCTCCGTCTTTGTAAATAACCTGTATATCACCAAATTCCCAGCTATGAGGTTCAACACGATAACCGCGTTTGGTTAAAGCCTTAATCGTAGTTTCAGGAAGCGGAAGTGAAGGGCTTTGGGTGATTAAATCTGGTGGTAGTAATTGATGATGAAAACGACTCGCGCTAGCAGCTTCAAGCGGTGTCATTTTAAAATCGAGTATATTAACCACTGCTTGGAACACTGAGGTGAAGATTGTTGAGCCACCCGGTGTACCAATCACCATTACGGCTTTGTTGTCTTGTAAAAGTATGGTGGGCGACATGGATGAAAGCATGCGCTTACCCGGTTGTATTTCATTAGCGGTATTGCCAACAACGCCAAAAATATTAGCGACACCCGGTTTAACACTAAAGTCGTCCATTTCGTTATTTAATAAAAATCCTGCACCTTCAACCACTACGCCAGAGCCATATGCCCAGTTAATAGTGTAGGTATTTGACACCGCGTTGCCATCAACATCAACAATCGAGTAGTGAGTGGTGTTGGGTGATTGTAGGCCAGGGTTGACTGACTCTAAACGCGATATGGCATTTGGTTTAACTTCCATTGCACGTCGTTTAATGTATTCGTCGCTGATTAAGTGTGTCATGTCAATATCGACAAAGGCAGGATCACCCAGATATTCAGCGCGATCAGCAAATACGCGTTTTTCCATTTCAGCGACTAAATGTACATATTGCTCTGAGTTATGAGTAACGCCTTCAAACTCTTTACTTAAATAATCTTTCATTTTAAGTAATTGAATGACACCAAAACCACCAGAGCTAGGTGGTGGTGAAGATAAAATTTGGTAATCGCGCCAATTAGCTTTTAAAGGCTCTCGCCAAACTGCTTTGTATTGTGCAAGATCTTGTGCGCTGATAATACCGCCGCTTTTTTGCATTTGCTTAACAATTAATTTTGCAGTTTCACCATGATAAAACTCTTTGCTACCATTTTTTGCTATGCGCTTTAAGGTTGCTGCAAGCTCTGGCTGTTTAAAATTTTTGCCATGTTCAACGCTACCAAAGTAGCTTTGAAAATTAGTTAGTCCGTTAAAGCGTTGGTAATGATTTTGTATGTCATTAACCAATATATTGGCTGGAATAAATCCTTGTTCTGCTAATTTTATAGCGGGCTCTACTAACTTACTCCACGGGAGTTTACCAAAGCGTTGATGCGCTTCCCAAAAGCCAGCAACTGTGCCTGGTACGCCTGGCGCTTTAGCACCAATTAAACTTAAATTTTGAACAACCGCTTTTTCATCATTGAGGTACATATCGCGATGTGCAGTGAGGGGAGCGGTTTCACGATAATCTAAAAATAAGGCTTTGCCATCGATATAAATAAGCATGAAGCCACCGCCGCCTATATTTCCGGCGTCTATATAAGTCACGGCTAATGCAAAGCCCGTTGCAATGGCAGCATCAACAGCATTACCACCGGCAAGAAGAATGTCTTCAGCTACTTTTGCAGCATATTTATCTGGTATGGCTACGGCGGCTTGAGAAACTTTTGAAGTAGCTTTATTTTCAGCATTAGCATAGGAAATAAAAGCTGAAAAAAACAAAATAGAAATGAAAGTATAAATACGAGCGCCATTTATCATGGGGTATTCCTTGGTTGTTATTCAATGGGTTGCCGGTTTATTTGCCTAAGCAACTCTACATTTTCTGACTATACCACGGATATAAATTACGCACCGTGATCAAATAATGAGTTTATGACTTATCGTCTAGATTGAGAAAATACAAAGAGCAACTTTATATAAACAACTCAACCTGTTTATCTAACGCTTCAGCTTTTCGTCTTGATATAAGTACCCCTTTGTCGAATGTTTATGGTTAAAGTTCTTGGTTACTGTATGGTAATTTTTAGCCATATTTGAAGTGTTTTACGCTTAAAATTTCTTATGCGAACTCCTTATATTTTGCTGTTTACAACTATAATTATACTGACAGTGATTTAATTATCATATAAAAATCAAATAAATATAAATATTAAACTGTAATTTTTATGTTAATTATAGATAAGCTGTTTTACTTGTTTGGAAAGAAATTTTGAGATAAATAATGAACCGACAATTAATAAATATAAGCGATTTAAGTGTGTTAATACATACTTTAAACGTTACTGCTAAAAAAACAATCTCCTTATTATTACTTTTAACCCTTATCAGTTGTGGCGGGGGAGGAGGCACAGCGTCTGAGCCAGAAGTTGTTAACTTAGACAACGACGGGGATGGCGTTTTTGACCAAGTCGATAGTTGTCCTAATACCCCAACAAATAGCCAAGTAGATATTAATGGCTGCATAATTATCGTAAGTGTTGATAGTGATAATGACGGTGTTAATGATGAAATAGACAGCTGTCCTAACACGCCAGAAAACACAGAGGTTGATAGTTTAGGTTGTGAAGTTGTTTCACCAATAGCCGATATTACTATTCAAGCAGAAGATTACGTTGCTTACTTTGACACTTCACCTAGTAACGAAGGTGGCGCAAATTATCGTAACGACCAAGTAGATATAGAAGTTACAACTGATACTGGTGGTGGTTACAATATTGGTTATACACAAGCATCTGAATGGCTTGAATATTCAATAACGTTAAGCGCGGGGACATATGACATAAGTAGCCGGGTGGCTTCCGCTACAGGAGGAGGTAACTACTCCATTGCTATAAATGGTAATAATGTCGGCAGCGACAGTGTTGGTAATACTGGCGGATGGCAAACCTTTCAGACTCAACGTGTAAGCTCATTTTTATCAACCGGCGGTACTTTTACATTACGCTTAACTATAAATACGGGCTCATTCAATATTAACTGGTTACAAATAAGCTCGGTTATAGATGATGATTTGGACGGCGTTGGTAACGATTCTGACCTGTGTTTGAATACACCAGTCAACGCAATAATTAATGATGTAGGTTGTTCAGATACTGACAGTGACGGTGTGTTTGATAATCTTGATAACTGCCCAAATACCCCAATTGATACGAATGTCGATGCTTTTGGCTGTGAAGCTATAGAACAGTTAATTGAAGTGGCTTTTGATAATGACATATTGGTGGGCGGCAAAGACAGTACAAGTCCCGGCTTTACATTGTATACATTCGATAATGACATTGGCTCTGAAGGTAGCAATTGCAATAACAGTTGTGCAACCAACTGGCCCCCACTTTTAGTTACTGATGGTACAGCATCGGGTGTGCCAAATTTATCTACAATTATCCGTAATGATGGCACAACACAAGCCGCATATCAGAGCAAACCATTATATTTTTTTATTGGCGACAGTTCCGCAGGTATGACTGAAGGCAATGAATTAGCAGGTTGGCATAGTCAAGCCTACGGCTTATTTGGAGATACTGTACCGCTTTATACCTCAAGTACAGTGCAAGAGCATGCCCTAATTTATGAAACTAATGATGCGGTTATCACTATGTTTGCTGACCGAGGTCGAGACCGTCACGCTAAAGAAGATCAATTTCAACAATACGATCATTATCTTTCTCATTATTGGACTCACAGAACAGCACGTTACAAGTTTACCGATTTTGTTGAAAAAGGAGGTTCATCGATTTTAATTGAGTGGGTTACTGAGTGGCAACTCGAAGCATTAGAGTTTAGGGCGTGGTACTTCGGTATGAATACTGTTGCTCAATATCATGGTAATTATGAGCCTAATGTTATAACTGAAGGGCGTGGCACTTATGATGACGATCTTGTGCAAACCAGTACCACAGGTGATCAATATAAATATTCATTAACTATAAATGAATTTCGTGGACTTAATGGTAGTACTGAACCCCTCAACATTGGCCAGCATATGGAAATTGAAATCAGCCAATTTTTACTCGGGGTACCAGAAGGGCGCTCAAACTATTATGGCACTACCTATCTTTATCAAGTGGGTAAGGGCGGTATGGTTCCTTGGAAAACACTCGGTGATTTTGATGATAAATCTTCCCAGCGAGAAAACTCTCACCCTATAGCTAAAGAAGGTTGGTTAGGTGGTAACACAACACTTCCTTATCAATATACCAATGAGCCTAACGATCACTTTATGCAAATGGCAACTAATTTATCTAGCCTAAATGGCCAAGCATTTGTTTTGGGGCGCCGTATTCATCACACTTCTTTTGTTGATGGTATGCATGATGAAGACCCTGCAAATGGCATTTTTGCTGAGATGGTTGGTAAGTCAGGTACACATTTTGTTAATAATAGCTGTGCAAGTTGCCATGAGCGTAACGGCAGAGCCGCACCGGCTCCTATAGGCGAAGCATTAGATAAATGGGTATTTAAAATTGCCGATGCTGATGGTAATCCTGATGCCCAGCGCGGTAATATTTTGCAGCCTTCCAATACCGGAAATGTACAAAATGAAGGTACCGTTGCTATTGCTTCATGGACCGAAGTTGATGGTTTACGCTCACCAAATTATCAATTCTCTACCGGCACCCCAGAAAAGTTTTCAGCGCGTATAGCGCCACAACTTGTCGGCTTAGGACTATTAGAAGCTATCCCTGAAGAAACTATTTTAGCGATGGCTGACGAATATGACGAGGTAGCGCCTTTTGGTATTTCAGGCAAAGCACAAAGTACGATAGACCCACAAACACAGCAAATTCGTCTTGGACGTTTTGGTTGGAAAGCTGGAACCTCTAGTATCAAGCATCAAGTTGCATCAGCATTTAATACTGATATGGGGGTAATGACCACTGTATTGCCAATACCAGATTGCGGCTCTGCACAAAAATTAAGGAATGAATGTGGTGACGAGCAAATAGAATTAAGCGAGCAGCATATAGACGACCTCGTGAAATATATTGCGCTATTGGGGGTGCGGGCACAACGTAACCTTGACGATACCCAAGTGCAACAAGGAAAAGCTATATTCTCAAACATAGGCTGTGTTGATTGTCATACCCCGACTCTACAAACCAGCATATATCATCCCTTTAGTGAATTAAGAAACCAAACAATTCACCCTTATACTGACTTACTATTGCACGATATGGGCGAAGGCTTGGCTGATAACTTAGGTGAAGGCAACGCTACAGGTGCTGAATGGCGCACAACACCATTATGGGGTATAGGCTTGTCGGCTTGTGTTACTGGTGGCGTAGTAAACACAGTTGGTGGACAAGGTAATGAAGTTTGTACGCCGGAACATAGTTACTTACACGACGGACGTGCCAGAACAATAGATGAAGCTATTCTTTGGCATGGCGGCGAGTCACAAAGTGCTAAAGTTAAGTACGAAGCACTCTCTGATGCTGATGAAGCTGCACTGTTATCCTTTTTACAGTCGTTATAAGTTAATCGCTAATTCAGTGGGGTTTAGACAATGTATTGATCAATAAGGCAGAGTTAATTGCTATACCTATGACTTAGCGAAAGTTAGCGTTATTGATCTTTAAAGTTGACTTCTAATTTGATTAGCAAACTCTGCCAAGACATTGCACCAGCTGTTGAACATTAAGCGAGTTACCCATGCCAAACATGGGTATGTGAATGTGTTGATGGCTTAATCTTAATGAGGCTTCACTTACACCTTTGTACTGCTGTGCTATTTGCTTTAACCACGCCAATGTATGTCGAATTGCACGGCTGCTATGGTTAAAGTTGACATAATATTTCTGCCGCTTTACGTAATGTGTCGTCATTTTTTGCAAAACAAAGTCTGATCACTTTATTATTTTTATGGTAACTCGGCCTTTGTTCAACAGGATACAGCGGGCTAAGCGGTATGGCAGCAACGCCTACTTCTTTAGTTAACCATTGACAAAACTCTCGGTCATTTAGCGCTGAAATAGCCGAGTAATCTAATAATAAAAAATATGTGCCTTTTGATGGTAGTAAGGTAAAGCGTGAGTCTTTTAATGCGTTAATCAGTACATCGCGTTTTTGTTGATAAAAACTCGCTAATTCAGTGATATGTGCCGGCTGTTCTTTTAGCATTTGTGCAATAGCAATTTGTGCTGGCGTAAAGGAGCAAAAGGTCACGTATTGATGAATTTTTCTAAACTCGGCCATAAGTCCATTAGGCGCGGCGCAATACCCCATTTTCCAACCCGTACAATGAAAGGTTTTACCAAAACTAGAAACGACAAAGCTGCGGTTAAAGAGTTCAGGGTAGCGAAGCACACTTTCATGGCGTAAGCCGTCAAAAGTCATGTGTTCGTAAACCTCGTCACTAATAACATATAAGTTATGTTTTTCAACTAAGCTTTGCAGTGTTTCAAGATCAGACTCACTCAGTATTGAACCCGTAGGGTTGTGTGGACTGTTAATAATGATGGCGCGGGTTTTTTCATTAATACTTTGCTCTACACGTGGCCAATTTATTGCGTAGTTAGGTGCATCAAGCGTGATATGGCGACAAATACCGCCTGCAAGTTCAACGGCGGGCTCGTATGAGTCGTAAGCGGGATCAAAAATAATCACTTCATCATTGGGCCGTACCAGAGTTTGTATAGCAACCCATAACGCTTCAGTAGCACCAGAGGTTATTGTTACGTTGTTTAGTCCATCAAGCTTTTGCGCATCAGGTAAATGCGTTTGATATTGTCTATGCACCATTTCGGCAATTTGCGTTAATAGTTCAGGCAAACCGTTTGACGGTGAGTATTGGTTTTTCCCTTCACTGATCGCTTGATTAATTTTATCTTTCAAAAAATTAGGGGTATCAAATTCAGGGAAACCTTGAGATAAATTAATCGCCTGATATTGATTCGCCATGATCGACATTTCGGTAAAAATACTGGTTTCTACATTAGGCATTTTGCTGGTAAAAGAAGATGGCACAAAAACTCACTTAATTTTTTAGGCACTCGTTAAAGTGGTTACGGTTTTAGCCGTGATAATTTAGTCAGTAAGAATTAATAGCTACTGTTAATAGCTACGTTAATCGGTACTGTTACTCGGTATAGCTCAGTGACATTAACTCAATTGCCAATGAATAGATAAATAAGATGTTAAGGCTAACGGCGATTGAGTTCAATTATTAATACGAGATTAGCTATCTGTAATGAGTTTTAAATTTAGGTTGTGCTGAATGTTGCAGATATAGCTTATTTGATAATTACCGGTTGCTTAGTTATAGTTTGGCAGAGATAGTATTGTAGTTTGGCACAAATATTTACTGCTTAATGTTTTGGAATAGCCAATTAAGGTGCTGCTATTAAAGCGAGTGGTGGAAAATCTTAACGATATAACCTGCGATTAGGTCATATCTTCCCGTAAGGTTAATATGAGACTTAAATTGACCTATAGTATTTTAGCTCCACCGGAGTAGTGCAGATGTACGGACTGATTAATAAATCATTGAAAGCTATGATTACTGAAAACCACGGGGCTGATTGTTGGAATAAAATATTTGAAGCTTCGGGCGTTTCGGTAGATTCTTTTGTTAGTATGCAACAATATGACGACCAAGTAACATATGCATTGGTAGGCGCTGCCTCAGAGCAGCTTAATGCAAGTCCTGCAGAGTGTTTAGATGCGTTTGGTTACTATTGGGCGACAGTCGTTGCACCAGAGTCATATGGACTATTGCTTGATAGTACAGGCAGTAATTTGTTGGAGTTTTTACAGCATACCAATGCTTTACATGACCGTATCACATCTACTTTTATAGGTTATACACCCCCATATTTTGAAGTCAGTAACAACGACAACCGAGTTGCGCTTCGTTACGAAAGTAAACGTGAAGGACTCACTCCATTTGTGATTGGTGTCATAAAAGGGTTAGCGAAACGTTTTGGCTCTACATTAACATTTGAACCTGTAGAGAAAGTTCAGGTTAGTCAAGGTGAAACCAGTGTAATTCACTTTGTCATTCATTAATCTGAGTTGGTTATCTTATCCATGAATACAGCAACAACAAATAATAGTATTAACGTTATTAAGCAGCTTGCATC